>JAESFU010000326.1_pt1 | contig 35804 bp, 33 predicted proteins | sample 9269461 | NCBI WGS metagenome assembly JAESFU01 (sample SAMN14502556, study PRJNA617107) | algae metagenome | isolation source: Stenomitos rutilans HA7619-LM2 and co-occurring heterotrophs from cave walls | place: USA: Waikapalae cave, Hawaii | collected 2009-07-28
AATACAAAAAGAATTACAATTTATCATTCCTTTTACGCCGTTTCCTCAAGGATTTAGCGCTTACTTCCTAATAGAGATTACCTTTGGTTCATATAACCAAATTGTATTTTCGGTATGAAATCACTCATTTTTTCGCTGATTCTTGTTGGCAGCATTGTTCACTACAGCAAGGGGCAGGATTGTTTAGGCATGACATTCAAAACAGGGATGGGCTTTGAGCTGAGCCATTTTAACGCCAAAGATAAGTCTACGGGCAAGGTTACTTATCAAGTGAAAGATGTGCATAAAGAGGGTAGCTCGACGGTAATGGACATTGTGGCGCAGTTTGAAGATGAGAAAGGAAAACAACGCCCTCCCTACACGATTCATTACACCTGCACCGGTAACGAACTCATAGCGGATATGTCGGGCATGATGCAGTCTATGCAAAGCAACATGAAAGACATGGAAATGAAACTGAAATCCAACAAATTAGTCTATCCCGGAAAATTGACTATAGGTCAGAAACTGAGTGACGGCCAGATGGAAGCCGAAATGATGAGCAGTGGCAGCACTATGATGAACATGAACATGACGATGATGAACCGGCAGGTCGAAAGCAAAGAATCGATTACAACGCCAGCCGGTGTATTCGACACGTACAAAATTTCGTCAGACGTAAGTTTTGAGAACCGGGTCATGGGTATGCCCATCCGTAACACGATGAAAGTTATTAGCTACCGTACTGATAATCAGCTATTCGATATTAAATCCGAGACCTATAACAAAAGCGGAAAACTGCTGGGATACTCGCTGCTGACGAAAGCGAATTGATCTATGGTGATTCTCCGATTAGAACGCGGATGGGGCGGTTGCCTGCGGCAACCGCCCCATCCGCGTTCTAATTTTTACAGGTTCCCTATATCTTATCATCAATTCGCAACTTTGTTGCAAAAAAGTGGGTTAAGATGAAGTACGATTGCCGAAAGCCTCGTATTTTTGTAGCTGCTCATGAAAATAGATAGCCTTTCCCGCAAAGCAGATTATATCGGTATAACTGGTTCGGTGCTATGCGTAATTCATTGCCTCATTACGCCCGTGCTGTTGCTCACCACTTCGTTTTTGCAGGATTCGACCCTTCGGGTTGGCTATCTGAGCTTAGATTATGTGTTCATCGGCGTTAACATCGTCGCGGTTTACTTCGCAACCCGTCACTACGCCCCTCCGGTCATTAAACGGAGTCTGTGGGGCTTTCTAATCCTGTTCGCCGTTGCCTTACTGCTGGAAGAAACCGCTCCTATTTTTGAGTATATAGCGTATATCGCTTCGGCTGGGCTGGTCATTACCCATCTGCTAAACATCCGACAACATCGGGTCAGTCACGCGCATTAGTCAGAACCGGGATTTAGCTGATTTATGGATTCTCAGGATTTTGCTATGATTAATTACAAAATCTGTTTAATCCCCAAATCAGCTAAATCCCGGTTTTAATTGGCCCCGAACGCCCGGTTATTGATAAACGTGTCGTCGGTTAGGGTGCGAAGGAAAGCAACTAACTGTTTCTTCTCGGTATCGGTGAAGGCAAAACCGAGCTGCCCATTGGCTTTTAAGGCCGGGTCGAGCGTAGGGCTGTTCTGAACGCCACTTCGGTAATGGTCAATGACTTGCTCCAGCGTAGCAAACCGGCCATCGTGCATATACGGGAGCGTCCGCTCTACATTGCGTAGACTGGGCACTTTGAACTTTAATCGGTCGGCTTCGTTCAGTGTGATCGTGTAACGGCCCTGATCGTTAATCACGCTGGTGGGCAGGCCGTTGTTTCGATAACTTCCGTCGGTAAATAAATCGGTGGCGTGGCAGGTCATGCATTTCTGCTGAAACAAACTCAGTCCGGCCAGTTCGTCGGGGGTTAGGTCGCCCCCGGCTTCTTTCCTGACATACTTATCATAGCGCGAATCAGCCGAAACAAAGGTCAATAAAAACTGTGAAATAGCTTTCAAAAAGCGTGTGGTCGTTACCGTGTCGGAGCCGAAGGCCGCTTTGAACAAAGCTGGATAGCGGGCACTTTTCTGGACTCGGCTCAGGGCATCCGAAAACTTCAGGTCCATCTCTACCGGATTCTGGATAGGCGACATCGGCAATGCATCGAGGCTCGTGACGCCCCCATCCCAGAAGAACTCCCGGCTCCAGCCCAGATTAAACAGACCCGGTACATTACGCGTCCCGAATTTACCACCAATACCATGACTCAGGGTGTGATCGGAGTGCCCAAACCCCGCAAACTGTTGATGACAGAATCCGCAGCTAACCGTCGAATCTCGTGATAAAGATGGGTCATAAAACAAGGTTTTGCCCAACGCAACGCCTTCAACCGTCAATGGATTCTGGGCCAGGTCATAGGCCATTGCCGGGAAGTTCGCGGGTTTCCGAAGCGTGTAAGGCGTTGTTTGATAAACCACTCCCCCACCCGGTGGATTTGGCGTTGGGTCCGGGTCTTTGTTGGTCTGGCAGGCAATAGCTACCGCCAGCAGCCCTACGCTGCTAATTAGCCCGGTGCGCTTTGTCAATATGGTGTGGAGCAACCTCATTGATTCGCCTGAATGCGGTCGTAACTGAACATTTGGGTATAATTATCCGCAATGGCTGTTGAGTAAGGCTCAAACATTACCGACGAATGCTGGGCAATGCTTAATGGTGTAGGCCCATTGAAAATTTTCAGCACGTCTGTTTTTAGTCGCACGGTTGGTGTAGCACTGGACTGTACGCTGGCTGCGTTGCTGCCGAATGGGATTATAACGGTGCGTAAATTATTAATGGTTTTCTTGCCGTTGTAGCCGCCCCCAAATCCACCGATGTGATAAAAAAACAGGTTGTTCTGAGCAGCCGGGGCGGCTGGTGATGTACCTTCTACTTTCAGGAAAATATACCCAGAATTCCATTCCCAGTACATGGGATCGTGGGTGGTCAGGCCGGGGTCGAGCACGCCCGTTCGCTTGCTGATGTCGGCTAAACTACGCAGACTATCTACACCGATCAGGAACGACAGGCCCATATACTTGTCGGCAGGTATATTGTTCAGCGTCAGCGTTTGTGAGGTTGGCCGTTCTTCTTCCACCAGGAAATAACTGCTGTCCTGCGGCACTACATAGTCGGTACCATCGGCTTTACGAAGCCGGATGTTGCTGACAAAATAATTGAACTTTGTCACGGTAAACGACTCTCCGCTGGTGTTCTGGTAGGTATTAGTGCTCAATTTCAGGTCTGACGCACCCGCCACATTGTCGAACACAATCCGCATCCGGCCTGCATTGCCGGGTGTAATGGTGCTGGCGTTATCTTCCGTATCGCAGGCAAAAACAACGAATCCTAAAAGTAAGATAGACAGCAGCCCGACGGTCAGGGTAGTTTTCATGACATATTCGCTACACGTATCAAAGAAAGACTCTACCATCAGCTAACGAAAACAGCCTGAAAATCATGCGCCTTCAGCAGATTAAATCGCAGAGTGGCGCAATTTAATAGAGTTACCAGGAGCACCGAATAGTCAATAAGTCAGACCGTTACCTAAAAACAAGACTCTTTTCGGCCGGGCAATTCTGTAGGTTTACCAACCTGATTCACAGGCAGTAAATGACCGCACACACTCAGAAATAGTAATTCTTTTTCTTCACCTTCCCTTTAAACAACTATGACTATTTACCACAAACCGATTGCATTAAGTTGCCTTCTGCTAACGGCTTTTTGGATGACGGGCTGTCAGGACCACCGCGTACCGGTAGCGACCTCTCCGCCCACCATTACAACGCTGGCTACGGGTTTATTCTCGCCCATTGGCGTAGAAACGGATGGCAAAGGACGGGTTTTTGTAACGGAGCAGGGCACGGGCAAAAACGATGGGCGCGTTTCTGAAATTACGCAGGATGGCAAAGTATATCCTATCGTCACTGGCCTGTTTTCGTCAACCAACAACACGGGTGATCTGGATGCAACCGATCATTTGCTGTACGTGGATGGAATACTCTATTTTTTAGGTCCCAAAGGCCTTTACCAGATTAATGTGGCTTCGTTCAAAACGGGCAGTACTCCCATTCCGGCTTCCAGCCTGACACCGGAGTATATTCAGCAGTTTGTCATCGACTATAAATTTGTCAACGATACCGGCGAATCACACCTGTATAATATGACGCTCGGTCCCGACGGGGCACTCTATTTCACCGACGCAGCCGCCAACGCCATCATCCGCCGGTCGAAAACCGGCCAGTTGAGCGTCGTGACGGAGGTTCCAGGCATCGTCAATCCCAATCCGGCGGGTCCTCCGCCCGGCCCGCCCTTCATTCAGGCCGTGCCAACGAGTATTACCTATGATGGAAAGCAGTTTGCGATCAGCACCTTGCTTGGTTTTCCATTTCCAGCCGGAAGGTCCATTGTCTATCAGATGGATTTGTCGGGTAAGCTGTCCATCTATCAACAGAGCTTCAACAGTTTAACAGACATTGAAAACGACGGGAACGGTCAATATTTAGCCCTCGAATATGCTGTGTTCGGGCCGACGGGTTTCAGCCAGAAAACTGGCCGGTTACTCCGGGCTAAAGGAACCAGCAGCGACGTTCTCATCAGTAACCTCAACCTGCCCACCGATCTGAAAGTGAGCGATAGTCATACGGCTTACATAACCAGTCTGGGCGATGGGGCTTTGCTGAAAGTCACGTTTTGAATCCAGTTTTTTACCCTAACTGTTCTTATGGTTTTCGCCGGAGCCGAGGCACGATTCCGGCGAAAGTCAGGTACTTCTATCACCATAAATTTCACCAAGCAGGTTATCAAACCTGCCCTCACTAACTCAAACAGCTTCTACGGTTTTGCGTGGCGCATTTCCAACCCGACAGACATTCGGGGTTTGAAGCCCGTCCACGGCCCAAAGGAATCCGACTCGGGCAGGTCTAAGTATTTAGCGTAATCAAGTTTCTTGAGGTGAATCCCGAGAAAGGCCGTTACAAAGTGCTGATTGATGTTGTTGATTCGGCGCTCATTCCAGGCCGGTTCTGCATAGTGCATATACTCATCAGCCGATACGCCGGGCTGTATTGCGGCCATAGGGGGCGGGTTGGGCGCTACATTGTGCCGGGCGTTCACGTAGGTCAGCAGGTATCGGTCTGCGTTGATAGCTCCGTCATAAATCGCTTTTATCCCTTTTTCATAGCCCGACACATCGTCTTTGCTACCAGCCACAAACAAGGTCGGTAAGGTTAAGCCCGCCAGTCCGGTGGCATCCCAAACGCCACGTTCCATACCCCAGGGAGCGAACGCCACCACCGCCTTAATCCGGGAATCCAGCGACGCTTTGTAGGCCGGTGAGTCCATCGAACGGGGTTCAAGGGCTGTGCTTCCCCCGGCAATCTGCCCAAACAATTTTACGGCCTGCGGGCTATATCCCGCTCCAGCTACGTTGAGGGCGCCATACCCACCCATTGAATAGCCAACCAGTGCCGTATTATCGGCGTTAAGCAAACCGGCCAGGAAATTCTGGCTGGTTTTGGCGCTCAGGCGGGCCATTTCATTTAACACAAAAAGGTCGTCCAGCGAGCGGTTTAGTAAGGTGCTGGGAAACCCGGCCGCGTCGCTGTAAGTCGATTCGGTATGGTCAATCGCTATGACAACGTAGCCTTTTGAGGCCAGATTTTCGGTAAGGTACGTGAGCAGCAGGCGCGAACCAAGGTAACCATGCGAAACAATAACTAAGGGGTAGTCTCCTCCGCTGAGGTCTGGCTGGGCATCCCGACTGGCTCGGCCCGTAAACGTAAATGGAATCAGGGGGCGTTTGGGGTCGTTAAACCGACCCAACACGGATTCGTAGGTTACGGTGGCCGGTTTACTTACCGGGATGATGGCCGGATACCAGATTTCAACAGTCAGTGGTCGGTCATAGAGGGGGTGCTTACCGTCCTTTGTGTGCAAGACATCCACCTGTGCCGGGTGAATCAGCTTCATCGTCCGCACGCCAACGCCGTAGGTTCCGCGAGCCGCCAGATCGGGCGAATTCGGTAGTAGATCACCATTGACAAATGTGTCTCCGGGGGGTTGGGCACTTGTTTCCGACACCGCTCCAAGAGCAAACAGCAGGACAGCTACGAACCGGGTAAACTTACTTTTCATAAACGATAAGGAAATAGAGTTGTCAGTCAAACGAATCATTTACTTCGTCGGAAAGCCCGTTGTTTTCAGTGTGTTAAATAATTGCATCACCTCGCCAATGCGGTCGTCTCCATTGAGGGCGAAGTACCAGAACGTTTCCAGGTCGCCCCGGTGCATGGCCTGATTCATGTCGCCACTTTGGGTTTTGTGAGCGGCTTTCACCCAATCGGCTACAATCATGTAGCTGTGTTTATTGTCTTCCCCAAACGTATAGGACCGGTCGAAGGCGAAAACGGGCGCGTTTAGGCTAATGTGAGTTTCAGGATAACCGGTCAGTTCGCTAAACTGAAACGTGTAGCCTTTATTCATGGATTGACCGCCCAGCACGATGGGCTTTTTCGCGCCTTTGTAGCGTTGCACGGCACGGAGGGCGCTCAATGAAGCGGTTTTATGATGTGCGTGCTGACCTTCATGTGGGACCAGGCAAAACACGTAATCATATTGGCCTTTGGCCAGAATACTGTCTAACCGCTTCTCGACGTAAGCCATATTCCAGCGTTTACTTTGCAAGTACGGCTTTTCATCGCGGTTATAAAAATCGTCGCGCTGGTCGAAAAAAAAGTAATTTTTGACACCCAAAACCTCGCCCGATGCCTGCATTTCTTTCTTACGAATAACCGGTAAATGTTTTCTCCCTACCGCCGAATCGAGCATGTTCATGCCGAAATAACTGGATGCCACCATGCCGTTGAAGCCGCCGGAAGCATCCGTCAATAGAGCTAAATCTGCCGACCCGTTCATCTCATGCGTAATCTTAAAAACCACCACCGGAAACATGGTTTCGTCGTCGGGGTGCGCCGTTACGATGAGAACCTTAGGCGATTGAGCGAAGGTAGTGAGCACATTGAACAGCAGGAGAATACAAACGTATCGTTTCATGGTGGCTACAAAAAAGAAATCTCTAATTTCTGCCCGTTTCGTTTTAGCCATTCTTTTGCTTCCTCGTATTTAGGGTAGGTAATGGCTACCAAATCCCAGAAACGGGGAGAGTGATTCGGCTCGATAAGGTGTACTAATTCATGGACAATAATATAGTTCAACACAAAGTGAGGGGCTTTAATGAGCCGCCAATTAAAATTAAGGTTCTTCTTAGGTGTGCAGGAACCCCAGCGAAAACGAAGGTCCGACACCAGAATTTTGTCGTACTGCACCCCTAACAAATTGGCATAGTAGCCAATGAGGGGTTCCATTTTCTCACGGGCTTTAGTCTGATACCAGTTTACAAACAGCTCTTTACCGGTCGCTTTCAGATTAGCCGACAGGTAGAAGCGGTTTTTGAACCGGAATACGCCTTCCTCGTCAATAAGTTTAAGCTTATAATTTTTTCCAAGATACTCGAACGTCTCCCCTGATTTAAGCTCTTTGCGAGGGGTGTTCAGGGCGTATTTTTGGGGATGCTGCATCTTCTGGTAAATCCAGAGTTTCTTTTTCTCAATGGCCGCTTCCACCACTTCAATTGGTGTATCGAAGGGGGCTTTTACAATCAGTTGCGTATCCCGGCTAACCTCCAGCAACAGGCGCTTTCGCGACGAATACTCAATCGTGTAATCGAACTGAAGTTTACGCGCCTGCATGTCTAATTTGTTGGGTTTTGCTTTTCGCTTTTTCCATAATGTTGGTTACGATGGCGTCGCAACGACTGAGCAGTTGAGCACGCGCGTCGCTGGTCTGTATTCTGATGTATTTCAGTAATTCATCTTTGATAAACATACGCAGGCGACTTTGGGGTGCAGGTAATTCCCACAGCTTGGTGAACTGAATCTCCCGAGCCACCACCGCCGACACATCTTTTGTAACATACAGCAAATCGCTTAGCTGGTCGTCGGTTAGTTTGGCATCTACTTTCCCGAAGAATTCGGTTTTGAGCGTATGAAAGAACGGCATTTCCGTCTGCTTATTCAACCCATAGGTTTCTTCTTCTTTGATGGTGGCTTTTATCTTTTGACGGAGTTTTTCCAGTTCCTCGTAAATCTTCCGCCAGTTGTTCTGATATTCCAGAAAAATGGCCTCCATTAAATCCGCAAATGACTCCATTAGCTCCGGGTCATTGTCGATGTTAACGGAAATGAAATGACGGATGGCGTGTTCAATTTCGGCCGCTTTGGTCTTGCTCATTTTACGCATACCCACCTGCTGCTCAAAACCTTCGTCCATAATGGAGATCGGGGCCACTCGCCGGTCGATGCCTACGCTGATCAGATAGGTATCGGTTATGGCCCTCAATTTCTCCGAAACGCCCTTGAACGACATACGTCCATCCCGGAAATGCTTTTTCGCCAATTCAAGAACGCCCGAAAAACGCCGGAAATCCGGTTCGTAGTCCAATGCCCTGGCGCTGGGATAGACGCGGTCTAAATACATGGCGAAATCCCTGAATTTCAGAATGAAATCGAACCGCACTTTTTCGTTGTAAAATAGATCGAAAACCGCGTCGATGTCGGTAATATCATCGATGCCCTGTTCGGTAAAAATAGCCCACAGTTGGTTGTAGGCGTTTTCAAGCTTGTCGTAACTGGCTTGCTTTTTCTCCATTACGCCCAGCACTTCCTCAAGGTCTTCTTTATTCTTAAAGCTGTCGAGGGCAGCCGTCAAATGGTCGCCAATGCCAACGTAATCCACAACGTAGCCGCAGGTTTTGTTGTCGTATAGCCGGTTGACGCGGGCAATGGCTTGCAACAGGTTGTGCGCCCGAATTACCTTGTCGATATACATGACCTGCTCGATGGGCGCATCGAAACCCGTCAGCAACATATCAACCACGACCAAAATGCCAACACTGCCTTTTAGTCCGTCCTGATTCGCATCGAAGGGGAGTTTAAAACTGGCTTCGGCCTGCTCTTTGTATTTGGGGTCGTCTGAGTACTTCTTGAGGTGCGGTTTGTCGTTGTGCGAACTCGAAAAAATAAGACCAACTTCCAGATACTGAAGTTTGTTCCAATACGGATAGGCTGGCTGATTGGCCCGTATGTCGGCCTGTTTGGCAGCTATCGCTTCTTCCAGACAGGTTTTGTAGCGCACGGCGGCTTCTTTCGATACGCTCACAACCTGAGCTTTGAATCCATTTGGCAAGACCTCCGCCACATAATGGTCGATTATGTCGTGGGCTTTGGCCCGGATGGTCTCGCTGGCTTCCAGATACGCTTTGCGGCTGCTGAACCCGATAATTTTTTGCCACTGCTCCGGTTCGTAGTCCTGAAAAACATCTTTGAACCGAGCGTTCATCTCGTCTTTGTCAGTAATGTGCGGTTCGTGTCGGCGGCCTTCATACACAATGTCCACAATGACCTTATCGCGCCGGGCATCGGTCAGGGTGTATTTATGGATGTAGTACTGAAAGGTCTCTTCGGTTTTGTCGATGGGGGTTCCGGTAAAGGCCAGCCGGGTAGCATTGGGCAACGCACGCTCTAAATTGGCTCCCAGAATTTTGTACTGACTCCGGTGGGCTTCGTCAATCATCACCAGCACCTGCTCCGAAGGGTTCAGCGCGTCGAACAGCCGCACAGTTTCGTCTTTGGTAGCTACTTTGTCTTCGGCGCTTTCTGAGTCGATACCCAGCGCGATTTTGTCCTTCTCCTGAAACTTATGAATCATGGCCATCACCAGATCGGAGTTGGTGTTTCGGAGCAACGTTTTCATATGGTCGACCGACGTAGCAGCTTTTACCTCAAAGCCAATGCTGTTGCTGGTTTCGCCCAACTGCTCTTCCAGTTGAATACGGTCGGTAACGAATACCACTTTCCAGGTCTTCAGGTCAGGGTGGCGGTACATTTCCCGAACCATAAACATCATGGTCAATGACTTACCCGACCCCTGGGTGTGCCAGATAATGCCGCTGCGCTCACGGGGTGTGGGTTTGTTGAGGAGCCGATTTTTAACTTCCATGACGGCCCGGTATTGCTGATGCCGGGCCACCACTTTTATTTTTTTGCCTTTCTCGTTCTTTTTGAAGATAGTAAACGACTGAATGATTCGGAGCAGATTGGCTTTGCTCAACATGCCGTAAATGAGCCGGTCCTGGTTGTGGGGCGAGGTGCGGACGCTATGTGGTATGTCATCGACGGTAAACGGATAGGGGTCGTACCAGGGGTAATAATGTTTTTCGCCACTGCTGATAGTACCGTATTTGGCTTCGTTGCGGCAGGTGGCAATCATCAACTGATTGTAGTAGAACAGGGCCGGGTTGCCTTCCATCTCGTCGGTTTGGCGGGTGTTGGCGTACCGCATCATCTGGTCGATGGCTTCGGCAATGGGTTCATTGACTTTCAGCGACTTGCACTCGACTACGCCAATGGGCAGGCCGTTCACAAATAGCACAATATCGGGTTTGATGTGTTTGTCGGAGCCGGGAATCTGGACTTTAAACTGCGAAATGGCCCGAAAGTCGTTTTGACCGATGTTCTGTTCGTCGAAGTCAACGTAGCGCACCACGGGGTTTGGCGTACCGTCGAGCCGGTTTTCGGCTACTTTGGTGTTTTCGAGCAGAAGTTTCAGTACCTGCTCGTTGGCGGCTATGAGGTCGTCGGGAAGGGCATCGGTAATGCGGCTGATAACCTGATGCAACTGGTCGGTTTGACCGGCCAGAAAGGGGTTGAGTTTTACTAACTGCGTTTCGAGCACGTCCGGCAAAATCACCTGACGAAAACTACTGCGGCCGGTGGTGGCGGGGTTGTTGATGGCTTTCGGGTCCGAGAGAGCCATAACCTGCCAGCCTAATTGGGCTAACTGATCCAGAAAAGGCGTTTCAACGGTGCTGAGTTCATCGAGCCGGAGGGCTTTTTCGTTAGTCGATTCAGGCATGGAAAAGGAAAGGTCAAAAAAGGTTTACGTAACAAATGGCAACGGAATAGCACCTGACACGGCCCGCGCATAACTGACAACAGCTACCGATGAGACGTTGTATAAAGCCTTGAACGTGGTCAAACGGAGATTAAGCTCATCTTTTAAGGCCAGCAGATAAGGTTCGTGCAACGGGTTGATGCTCACCAAGTGAACGATTTTGTAGGTGGTGTGTGGCGTAATAGGGAAGCCATGACACGCAGCCGTTGGGCAATACTCATAAGCCTAATTCAGTCCGAATGTCTTCGTCATACATTTTAAGCGACTCGTCAATAATCGCGTTTTCGAGAAGACCCTCGCGTAAGTTGATGTAATCGGCTCTGACCGACTCATTACGGCTCCGCCTGTTGAGCGAATAACACCCTATATCTATCTGGTATTTGCGGGCGGCTATGTGCAGTTGCTTCAGCACAAAGTAGTTGTGCGATGCCATGAAAATCTGAACCCCGGCCTGCGCCATCATAACCAGCATCTCTACCAGCACCCGGGTGGCACCGGGGTGTAGGGTGGTTTCGGGTTCGTCTAAAAATAAGACCGACGTAGCATTCAATTGCCCGTTATTAATGAGGGTTGTCAGAATACCGATTTTCTTAACGCCCTCGGCGGTCATTGATATTGGGTATTCAGCATTACCTTTTCTGAATACAAAATCATCATCATTACGTTGCTCGATGCGACCAGCAAACAGCGCTTCCAATTGTTCGTTGACTGCACTCAGATTACTATTGTGTCTGTCTGTGGTAGCGGGCACCACCAACGCCCGGATTAAGTCGAGATAGGTATCATCGAAACCGGGAATTTTCAGGTTGTCGCGGGTGGCCCGGATGGCTTTGAATGGGCTCAAAACTTCTTTGGGTGGAATGAACAAACATCGAAACTTGTCGGAGATGGGATTGCCGGTAAACGACAGGTCCGAAATTTCCGAGCCAGTACTTTCGGGGAACGAGGAACTTAAATCGGCCTGGTAGTGCAGGGCCGGATGGTTAAAACCCAGTTCCACCCGCAGACCACCACGGGTATGTTTGCTAACCAACTCGCCCAACCCACTACGGCCCGGCTCGAAGGTGTCGATCAATTTGTCGGACAACACCCGACGGAACGACAGGTCTTTATAATCGCGCTGACGGCTGAAGCTGTCAATTGACTGGCAGGCACTGTACAACAGTTTGAGCAGGGCCGACTTACCCGTATCGTTTTTGCCAATGATGAGGTTTATGGGCGCTACCGTTTCTGCCCGGAACTGGGTAAACGCCATAAAGTTGCTGATGTCTATCTGTCTAATCATGTTGCGCGATGTTCATCCGTTAAGCAGGGCTTTCTTATATAAGTGGGCAAACCTGGTGCTGGAGCGATTACTCAATATTCGGGATGATTAATGGTTGTTTACTTATTAGCATACGTATAGCCAAACATACGCCTGATTTCCTTCTCGAACGGGTGTGATTTTTTGAAAAGGACAGCCGCATAGAGAGCCGTATCCTTATTTTCATATTCGAGCCGTTCGTATTCCCGCACTCCTTTTCGGCTATACCAAATACGGAACTTACGACTTCGCGCTGCTGCCTTTCCATCTGAAGTATAGCAGGTGTAACTTATAATTGTTTGGGGATTGGCTTCAAACGTGTGTTGAAGCACATAGGCTACGGTATCTTCTACTTTCGGGTCTTTAGCACTCTCTTCTCCGTCAAGTAGGGCAATAGCGAATGAAAGTATGGGGCCTAAGAAATCTTCACCCGGAAAATAATCGGCATCATCCCGAAAAACTAACTCATAAATAGTTCCGAAATCAGTCTCAAAAACGTAACCGTTTTCACTTTCCTGTAGTCGATAGGGAGAAAGGTTTGACAAACTTGATTCGTTTGGGTCGTTTGGACTCATCTTTACTTTGCAGGTAATCAACCACCTTATTTTTGTCCTCTGCCATTTGTTGAACAACGGCTTTCGGATGGTTCGCGAGCGTATCCATTTTTATATCCTGTTTATAGTACTGTATGACAACACAAACAATTCCAACTTTATATAACTCAATTCTATTTTCGTGCGTATTACCTGTCGAGTCGCTCTGCTCTTAGGGTTTCAGTACAGCAACGTAAATGTAGCCAATAAAGTTGAGCGACTCTCCGCGTTTCATGCCTTGTCTTCGTTTATAAGAAAGCCCTGATCCGTTACGTTACTCAATTTTACGCCTTCGCGTGGCCCGCTCAACAAATCCTGCATCAAGCCTTTTTTTATTGAGTGAAGTTTTCTTAATACAGTGGACTCGACCTTACTATCATTCTCTATTTTCCCTAAAATTGTTGTGATTCGCTTTTGCTCAGTAGAGTCTGGACACACAAAGGGTAGGGTTGCCAATTTTTCTTGGGTGAGGTGAGCAATACTCGTCTGAGAAACGTAATCTTTAAGAACGCCCTGGGCAATCAGCATTTGGAAATAACTCACAAAAAATTCTGATTTCATTTTTTGCTGGTCAAAGCGGAGCCTATGAATCGCTTTCTGAAAATAACAGTCTGCTCGCTCCTCTCGCCAAATAGCGCAACGTCCTACCTCTCCCCCTTCACACATTAATACATCACCTGCAACTAACCTAAATTTTTCACGTTCATCATATGTAAAAGACATCTGCTCAATATCTGAAAAATCGAATTTCCCCCACTGTACACTCCTATTGCCGAGATAGTCGTACAATTCGATGCCTTTTTTCGCTTCTTTATTGAGCATTTTCCCTAAAGTCATCTCGCACAAATTTCCTACACTCACTACCTCCCACTCCACCGGAATCCGGCCCAGTGGACTGTTTTTAAATTGATGCGTTTCTTCGCTGCGGATGTTGCCGTTTGCGTCGATGCCGCGCGTGAGGAGGTCTTGCATCAGGCCGGTTTTGATACGTTGGTACTTGGCAATCAGGGCCTCCGTGTGGGCAATGGCTTCGTCGGCCTTGCTTAAAATTTGGGCAATACGGGTTTGTTCTGTTTTATCAGTTTTAGTGAATTTTATTCTTTTTAAAAATTCTTTATCAACATGCGGAATACCAGAACCATTCGTTTGTTGTTTTAAAAAATCTTCGTGGTATTTTAATTGATAAAAGAAAAAAGATTCATCTATTCGATGTTTTGAAAAAAGGAATTTTACCATTGTAGAAGCTAAAATTCCTTTCTTTGCCTTAAAAAACTCTCCTGCATTTGAACCATCCCAAAGCAAGACAACATCATTGTCTTCAACAAGAATACTATTATCTGTTACCAATCCTGTTTCTGTAACTCCCTTTCCTCTTAAATATTCAGGAGTTAAGATAGGAAGAGTATTGCCGCTGTCAGCTTTTTTAGCTGGCTTCCCTTTTCGATAAATAGCAACTTCACTTAAAAACATATCAACTCAAGTAATTCAATTCACGTAAAAACTGGTTCAATTCGGCTAAGGCGGTTTCGCGCTGGATTTCGAGGTAGTGGGCGGGTTGGTGGTATTTGGCAAAGAGGTCCTCAAAGGCCCGGATAAGCTGCCGTTTTTCGGCGTTGATGTACCCGTGCAACTGCCCCAGAATGAGGTCAGCCCATTTTTTCAGGATGAGTTCGCGGGCCTGTTCGGGGGTCATTACGCCACCAATTTCGTCGTCCAGCGTTTTGTAGCGCGTTATGGTACGCTCGTCGGCATCGAGGCCATACTTTTTGATATAGACCTTCAGGTCGCGGATGAGTTCGGCTTCCGTAAACGCTTTTCGGAGGTCTTTCAACCGTTTTTCTTCTTTGTCAATGGCCTTCTGCTGGGTTTCCAGGGTTTTCAGTCGCTCGGTTTCGGTGGGTTGGGCCGGGTTCTCAAACAGAAAGACCTTCAGGGCGGCCATTTCGTCTTTCAGCCAGGCTTTCACGCGGGCGGGGGTACGTCCGGCTTCGTCTTCATCTTCAAAGTCGGTTTCGTCCATCAGCTCTTCCAACCGGCTTTCGGCTTCACCAATGGCGGTTTCAAGAGCTTCGAGGGCGCTTTGTTCAGCCTGAAAGAATCGCTCAATCACGTAATCGTTCGGGATGAGGTCGGTTTCCCAGCCGCTGGCAATCACCACCTTCACGTCATACTTGATGCCCTCCCACCAGTTCACAAACACGCCCGCCGTCTGGAACTCATCGAGTACGCCAAACGGCACAATTTTCTCTTTCAATGAGTGCAGCATGTGCTCGCGTAGCACCGGCAGGCGTTTGTTGCCCGTTAGCCGCACATAATGCGCCATGCTCTCCGAGGCAAAGTTTTCGGTGGCTAATTCGGCGCGTTCGGCTTCGGTAGGTTCAACGGGCCGATTCAGTTCCAGCAACTGCGCCTGGCTCTCGGCCCACCAGGTTTCGAGTTGCCGGGCCAGATTGTGGGCGGTTTTCTGCACCTCGGCATCCTGCTCAATGGTTTGGCGGATGGTGGCCTTATCGGTCAGGTCGTCGGCAAAGGCTACGTAGCGGTCGTTCTGCGGCCTGAAAAACACCTCGGGTCTAAACCGGAATTTCTCGTAGTGGGCGGCTATGCGCTCCACTTCGGCTTTGGGCACCCCGCCAATCAGGTGCGCCCGAACGTCTTCGGGTTCAGGTTCGGGCGTGTTATCGACATACCGGCGGATGTTGAGGTTAAAATCGTTCTGCACAATTTCGGCCAGGTCCACCAAACGCGAGTACTTCGGGTATTCTTTTTTGTGCCGAAACACGTAAGTAATCTTTTCAATATCCTGCGGGCGCAGCCGGAACTGCTTTTTGAGTTCTTCGTATTCGGCATCGGCGTTGATAAACAGCACCTTGCTCCGGTAGGGCACGGACTTGTTTTTGTTCACGATAATAACCGAGGCCGGAATGCCCGTGCCATAAAACAGCTTGGGCGGCAGGCCAATAATGGCTTCGATAATGCAGTTGGTGGCGGCCAACTGCCCGGCAAAATCGGCCAGCAGCGTATCATTATCGGCTTCTTTGAGTTCTTTCCGGTTGTCGAGCAGCAGGCTTTTGCGGATTTCGCGTTCGGCCCCACCCCGAAACAGCACTCCGTGCGGCATCACCACGGCCATGCGTCCCTTTTCTTTCAGGCTGGCAATCATGTGCTGCACAAACATAAAATCGGCTTTTTTGCCGGTTTCGGGCGCATAGCCGTATTTGAATCGCAGGGGATTCTTGATACCCGCTTTGGTGTAGTTCTGCGAAAAAGGCGGGTTCGCAATTACCCGGTCAAACTGCCGGATGTCGCCGTTTTCGAGGTGTTTAGGGTCTTCGAGCGTATCGCCGAGCGCAATTTTATAGTAGGAGATATTGTGCAGAATCATATTCATTACGCTCACCGTCCACACGCCCGGATTACGTTCCTGCCCATAGAGAGCCATTGTGTTAACGTCGCCCCCCTGCTCTTCCACAAACTGGTGCGACTGGATAACCATACCGCCCGAACCAATTGTAGGGTCATAGACGCTGTTGCCTTCCTGCGGTTCAATCAGGCTTACCAGCAGTTTCACCACTTCGTTAGGCGTGTAGAACTCTCCGCCTTTTTTACCGGCGCTGTCGGCAAAGAATTTAATCAGGTATTCGTAGGCAGCGCCGAGCAAATCGGGAAATTCAAAATTTTCGTTGACAAGCTGGAAGTTAGCCACATAGTCCGACTCGCTTTCGAGGAGCGGGTCGCGCACCCGTTTCTTCTTCTTTTTTTCGTCGGTGCTGTTAGGGTCGTTAAAATGGTCGATGAGTTGTTTCCACTGTTTGTTGGTGAACCCATCTCCCCGTGAGCCGTTGAATTCAATCTTGGTCAGTACTCCCGACGGTACTACATCGGGGTTATGTTCTTCAATCTGTGCGAGGGCAATATCTAACTCAGCGGCAATATTTTCTTTAAGGTCTTTGATTCGGCTCCAGCGGGCTTCTTCGGGCACAAAAAACTTATCGCCATAACTGGATTTCTCGCTAACTATAGTCTGAACCTCCTCGTCTGTCCAGCCTAATTTGCTGTATTTTTCGACCAGTTCTTTCCGATACACATCGAACTGGTCGGACAAGCGTTTGATGAACAACATGCCAAAGATAAACTCCTTAAACTCACTGGCATCGATGCTTCCCCGGAGAATATCGGCGGCTCCCATTAGAAAGCTTTCGAGTTGGGAAAGGGTAATTTTATTCTGTTTCATTCGGGCAAACGGGTAAACCTACAGGATATTGGGCATCAAATTATTGGTTAAAAGTAACGGTTTGGCGGCATTTTCTCACGTGGCTCATTCGTTTTAAATGCGTTTAACCGCGCCCGATTGACGCCCACCGAAAGCAGGTATAAACGGCATACTCCTATCTTTTTAAGACGTGTGTAACGAACTGCCTATGCTGTGTCGAAACTGGATTGCCTTACTTATTGTGTTGCTGGCTGGAACAGGGATTGGGAGTAGCTTTCCTAAACCCGATGACACCGGCGAGCAACTTTACAAGACGCGATGCGCGGTCTGCCATGGCGGAAGCGTGGCCGAAGCGCCCCGGCTCGAAGCGTTGCAACGGCTTTCCGTCCGGGCCATCCTGCAAACACTGCAAACGGGTGTCATGCGCGTGCAGGGTGCATCCTTAACCGCCACCGAACGTCAGTTAGTGGCCGATTACATCTCGAAACTCAGTGCTTCCGAAACCAGTATTAAAGCCGGGCAGTGCGCTGAATCGCTCTCCGCCAGTACACGCAATGAAAAACCGCGCATTGGCAGTTGGGGTATGGGACCGGGCAATATGCGCTACACAGCTTCCTCTGACCTACGCATCACGGCAACTAATGTTTCGCAACTCTCGCTGAGTTGGGTGTTTGCCTTTCCCGATGCAACCCGCGCCCGCTCGCAGCCAACGGTCGTGGGCAACACGCTCTTTACGGCCAGTCAGCAGGGAGTCGTTTACGCACTTGATATCGCCACGGGCTGCGTTCGGTGGACGTTCCAGGCCGATGATGAAATCCGGTCGGCGATGGTCGTTGGCACCGACAAAAACGGTGTTGCTAATCGGCTCTACTTTGGCGATTTTAAAGCTAATGTCTATGCGCTTGACCTGCAAACGCGCCAACTCCTATGGCGCAAACACGTTGACGACCATCAGCAGGCGACCATCACCGGCTCGCCCGTGTTGCACGGAAAGCGGCTCTACATTCCGGTATCCTCCACCGAAGTTGTCGCGGCCTACAGCGATAAATACCCCTGTTGCACGTTTCGCGGATCGGTGGTGGCGCTCGACGTGGCCGATGGTGCGCTTGCCTGGAAAACTTACATGACGGATGCTCCTGCGCCACAAGCCCTTAACGCCGTTGGCACACAGACCTATGGCCCATCGGGAGCGCCGGTGTGGTCAAGCCCGACCATCGACGCGAAACGCGGCTTATTATATGTCGGCACCGGCGAAAACTACAGCCGACCGGCTTCGCCTACGAGCGATGCGATTCTGGCCCTGTCGCTATCGACCGGCACTATTGAGTGGGTACATCAAACCATCAGTCAGGATGCCTGGAATGCCGCCTGCACCAAACCGGGCTTAGCCAACTGCCCCGACCGGCCCGGCCCCGACTACGATTTTGGCGCGCCACCGATACTGGCAAGTCGACCCGGCAAACCCGACTTGATTCTGGCCGGGCAGAAATCGGGTATTGTGTATGCCCTGAACCCTGACGCGAAAGGGGCTATTGTCTGGCAACAACGCGTAGGTCGTGGCGGCATTATGGGTGGCATTCACTGGGGTATGGCGAGTGATGGCGAAACGCTGTACGTGCCTATCAACGACCACGATGCTTACCCCGCCGATTCGGCCAAACCTGCCTTTCCCGGCTTACACGCGCTCAACGTAGCCGATGGCCGCACCAAGTGGTCGGCGGTAGAGAAAGACCGTTGCGAGAAAGGTGTCAAGTGGGTGTGCGCTCCCGGCCTGTCGGCGGCTGTAACGCTGATACCCGGCGTAGTGTTTGGTGGTGCGCTGGACGGGTTGCTTCAAGCCTACTCAACTACCGATGGGCGTGTGTTGTGGTCATACGATACTAACCGGGATTTTGAGTCTGTCAACGGCGTAAAAGCATCGGGCGGCACCATTGACTCGGCGGGGCCGGTGGTGGTTGGCAACCAGCTTTTTGTGAATTCGGGGTATGCCAAATTCGGCGAAAAAGCGGGTAATGTGCTGCTGTCGTTTACGGTAAAGAATAAGTAAACATGTCCCGGACAGCAGGGATGCTGTCCGGGACATGCCTAAACCATCACCCAAATGAGTACTATGAAAACGCTTCTATTTGGACTTTCTCTCGCGTCGATGAGCGCCCTGGCGCAGCAGCCCGTCAGTACGACAAGCGCAACGGGCGTGAAAGGCATTCATCACGTGAGCCTGTCGGTCCGTGATATAGACCGGGCCGCTGCGTATTACAAAAACGTTATGGGTCTAACCGAAATACGACGCTATACTCAGACGAATAGGGTGCCGGTTGAGAAAGCGAGTGGCATTCAGCACGTAGCCCGAAACGTCGTTCTGCTGCACGGACCCAATGGGCAGCTCGAACTAAATCAATTTGCCGGAAATGACAAAAACCCAGTCAGTGCGATGCCCATTCAGGGGCCGGGTATTACGCATATCTGTTACCAGGCCCCGGCGGCATCGGACTTGTATGGCAAAACGAAATCAGCCGGGGGCACTATTGTAAGCCGGGGAACAGCGCCCGTTGACCGGGGCTACGGCATCCAGTATGCCTATGCAAAAGATATTGACGGTATTATGTATGAGTTGGAGCGGTTAGATAAACCACCCTTTACGGATGCGGTCTGGATGGGGCATGTGGCTCTCGCTACGCCCAATATTGACCGTTTGGTTGAATTTTACACGACGTTGCTTGGCGTGAAACCGCACAACCGAATCGATAACATTCGCAACAGCCCCAAATTAGACGACATCGCCAATATCGACAGTCTGAAACTGCGGGTGGCCTGGTTCAAAACGGGAAATATGACACTGGAAATCTGGCAGTTTGATAATCCGAAAACGCCCGTTCCAACCGCTACACCACTCTTTACACAAGTTGGGTATCAGAAAATTAGCTTTGAAGTGAACAACCTTAATCGAATCTATCAGCAACTTCGCGCCGAGGGCATCCGTTTTCTGTCAACCCCGGTTTCTTCGGATGATTCGGCGACTGTTTTCCTGCGCGATCCCGACGGGAATCTGCTGAGCCTGGGCGAATTTCCGGCCCAAGCCTCCATTGACCAGCTTAAACGACCAGAGTGAAACCTTATGAATTTATTTGATTTGACCGGGCAGGTTGCCTTAGTGACGGGGGGCAATGCGGGTATTGGTCTGGCGTTTGCCAAAGGATTAGTGAAATCGGGGGCTTCGGTCGCGATCTGGGGGCGCAACGAGCAAAAAAATGCCGACGCGCTTCAACAACTCCATGTCCTGGGCGGGAACGCAGCCGCTTTTGTGTGCGACGTTACCGACGAAGAGCAGGTATTAAAAACATTTGACGAAACCGTTGCTCACTTTGGCCGGGTCGATAGCTGTTTCGCCAACGCGGGCGGATCAGGAAAGGCGGGTATGCTGCATAAACAAAGTACCAGCGACTGGAATAACATACTCAACCTGAATCTCAACAGCGTTGTGAACACCTACAAACCCATGATTGCCCATCTGCTGGAACGAAAAGCGTCGGGGAAATTGATTGTTACATCATCGGAAGCGGCTTTGCTGGGCATGGGCTACGCAGCCGGGTATGGCACCACCAAAGCCGCCGTGATGGGCCTGACCCGAGCGTTAGCCATTGAGTTGGGGCGCAATAACATTCAGGTGAACGCCGTGCTACCCGGTTTTATTGAAACAGAGATGTCTGTCGATACATCGTCGGCGTTTCAGGAAGCGGCCCGCCGACGGTCGGCAACGGGGCAAATTGGCACGCTGGAACAGATGGAAGGCGTAGCCGTTTTTCTGGCCTCGCGACATAGTGACTATATGACCGGGCAGGGCCTTGTGCTGGATGGCGGGCATAGTATCCACCCGATGTAAGACAATAGAACGTAGATCGTTAAGATGATTATGATAAATCATGATTAAATCTTAAAAATCTGCGTTCTATCCTTTTATGTGCGCCATCACCGCATCCACTACCGCGTTTTCCTGCTGCTGGATCAGCGCATGACCGGCTTCGAGCCGTAATTCCCTGTATGGTCTCTGAATAAACGGGCGTTGTTTGTCAATAACTGATGGGGCAACAGTAGGGTCTTTACTGCCCCAAATGAAGAGCGTAGGCTGGGTAACAGGCTGGTTAATTATTCCGCTTGCTACTAACTTTTCAATGTCCATCGCCCGATACCAGTTCAGTTCGGCGGTCAATGCGCCCGGTTCGGCCAGTATCGACAGGTATTCGTTTCGGTGAGGCTCCGGTAGCGTAGCAAGGAGTTTTTTCATTCCTTTTTGTCCGTTGTAGGTGAACAGGAATTCGGGGAGAAGAGGCCGCTGAAAAAACTTAAAATAACTGCTTCGTTTCGCCTGTTCCGGATCGTTTAAAACGCCGTTGAGAAATACGCCAAAGTGGGGGATTGAGAGGGCTGTCCAGGTTGTGATTCGTTCCGGGTAATCCATAACGGTTTTCCAGCCAACGGCAGCTCCCCAGTCGTGGCCCACTAAATGGAAGGTATCGAATCCGGCGGCATCGGCCACCCGAACCACATCGGCCACTAACGAGTCGATGGAATAATTTTCTTTTTCCATCGGTCTGGCTCCCGGACTATAGCCCCGCTGGTCGAAGGCCAGCGCCCGAAACCCTTCCTGAGCGGCCCGCCGAGCCAATGCCTCCCACATAATCGACGATTCAGGGAATCCGTGCAATAAGATCAGGTTCGGCCCTTTATTCTGCATCCCGGCTACCCGAACCACATATTCGTACTGATTTATGGGCAGTCGATAGGTTCCGGTGTCAACGGTTTTGGTATAAAGAGGCAAAGCCGCCACGCGAGCGCTGTAGTGCTTAGACCAATCGAGCGAACCAACATACAGGACCGAAGGAATGAGCAGAGCCAGTAACACTAAAATCATGAAAATCGATTTCCAGGGCATATGGTGTTTTGGATAAGCTGGCTAAAAATAAGCTAATTTATGAGTATCTGCCATAGTTATCCTATAGGAGTAGAATTACCCACTGAGCAATTATTTCGTTTCAATATAGATTTAGAAAGACTGGCTTAGTACGACTCTGTATCTGGACTAGTACGACGACTAACCTGCCTGTCGAAATTCTTAAGATTGTATGCTTACCGTTTACTAAAAACGCCTTGTTTATTTCGTTGGTTATCAGCAGGTTTGTTAGCATATAAAGCAACACTCCTGGCATAACCTTCCTGAATTCTTTAGTTAAATGAAAACACAACTCTTTTTTTCAGCCGTTGCTCTACTGGGCGGCATTATTCTAATTTCGTTTAATTCCAAAGAAACCGCTCCATCAAAAACGCCACCAATTTATACTAAAGCACAAATTGAGAAGGGGCAGTATCTGGTAGCCATTATGGGTTGCCGCGATTGTCATTCGCCCAAGACCATGACCGCGCAGGGTCCTGCCCCCGACATGGCCCATGATTTATCGGGGCATCCGGCTACGATGCCGGTTGGAAAAATCAGCAAAGACGTCCTGAATGACTGGGTACTGTTTAATATGATGAATACGGCTGCGGTAGGCCCCTGGGGCGTTTCGTTTTCGGCCAACCTGACCCCCGACCCTACCGGCATCGGCAACTGGTCGGAAGAACAGTTCGTTATTGCCCTCACAGAAGGCAAAAGCAAGGGCATTCGCACGGCCCGCTCGCTGCTGCCGCCCATGCCCTGGCAAAACTACACAGGCATGAAGAAAGAAGATATAGTCGCTATGTTTGCGTACCTGAAAAGCATTAAGCCTATTCAAAACGCTGTGCCCCAGCCCATTCCGCCCAATAAGCTATAACATTCCTAACCGGTCAATTTTTTTATAGTCTTACCTCACCTCCTTAGTGTATAGGCTCAGGACCCACACGAAGCGACCGAGCTTCTAAATCCATGAACACGGTACATCTCTGTGCGGCAACCGGCATCCATGCGCTACTGGCGTCGCTGATTATGTTGCTGATGAGTTGCAACGTCAAAGAAAGCAATTCCAGTGGCATCCCTAATCCCATTCTTTGCTCAGAAATTGTCATGAATGACGATGGCGGTGAAACTAAACTCGAATTTGACAAACAGGGCAGACTCCTCACACTCTGGGGAAAATCCATCGCCGATTTTTACACCAACAGCGTTCCGTGGCGTTTTTCCGTCTGTGCCCCCGACGAAAAAACGACCATTGAACTACGTCATCACAGCGACCAATGGCTATTTTCATCCTTAGATGACACTAAAAAAAATGGGTCTATATCAAACTTCAGGTTAAAACCCGGAGGAAATAAAAACAAAGTTTACCATGTCTGGATCAAGGGATTAAGCAATGGCGGAACGGCCACTTATACCAACACGTTCTACGACTACGATGCACACGGCGACTGTACAAACTGGCAGGGAAGGGAATCCATTAGCGGTCAAAAAGCAGCGATTGTTAAAGGTACTGCCCGTTACCAGGCCAATAGGCCTTCCCCTTTTGCTGGTACCCCGTTTCAATGGCTTATCGAAACCAACTGGAGCGCAGGGGGCCATACAAATAATTACCTGACCGAAAGCGAAGACATTACCATTTCTAACGAAGGGCTTGACGATACGCATCGGATAATATCCAGAATCAGAGTCATTTATTCGTATCAGTACGACAAAAACGGCCGTATTACCCGCATTCAGATTGATAAGCAGAAAAACCACAAAGTAACCAATCAGGTAACAGGTCAGGTAGCTGCTTCTAATAGTAAAACGCAGAAGGTTATCAGATTTACGTATATCTGTTCGCAGCCTCTCACCAGCCACGCTGAAGAATTGCCATTTTTTACCACTAACTACCCTGAAAATCAATAGATTTTTGCATAACGTAATAAACATCCACCAGTTATGCAACGCAGAAAATTCCTTACCGTATCCACGGCAGCAGCCGCTACAACGCTGAGCGCGTCGGCCACACCTCTACGCACGGTAGCTGCCAACAAAGTATTCCCCGTTAAAACCGGCAAAGACCGGTTCAATGAACCGATTCTATTTCGGGGGGTCAATCCAAATTTAGTTAAAATTTCAGGCAAGGACACGGGCGGCTTACTCTCGATGTTTGAGTACGAAGGATTTGCCAAAATTGGGCCTTCGCTGCACGTGCATCTCCATCAGGATGAGGTTTTTTACGTAGTAGAAGGCGAGTTCTTGTTTCAGGCGGGCGACGAACGGCAGACTCTGAGAGCGGGCGATACCATTTATCTACCCCGAAACATTCCACACACCTGGCTGCAACTTTCCGATAAAGGAAAATTGATTTATCTTTTGCAACCCGCTGGTACGCTGGAAGATTTCTTCAAGAAAATGAACGCCCTGAAACGTCCGCCTACCTTCGCCGAAGAGCAGCAGATTTCGCGGGAACACGGTGTGGAGACAATTGGTCCACCGATAACGAAGTGATGAGGTTATGAACGTCTTCGACTACAGGCCGCCCAGCCCGGCGCTTCGGGAATACATAAGACTATATCAAATTGTCGGATTTTCGTTTGCCAGTACGGTAGCGGCTCCGATAAAGCCGTACTGGCCCCGGCCCGAAAATTATCTGGCATTTCATCCGCGTAACCCGATAGTGGTTGAACAGACCAATGGAATCATAGAAACCTGGAAGCCACGTTCTTTACTAATTGGGCAGCCTACATGGATAACGAATCGGTTGTGCCCTCACGATTTTATGTTATTCCAGGTCGTGTTTCAACCGGGTGCCTTGTTCCGCCTAACCGGCATTCCGGCGCACGAACTGGCCAATACGTTTGTGGATGCCGAAGCCGTATTTGCGCCAGAAATTAACTTGGTTAATGAGCGACTGAGCTGTACCGATAATCACCTAAACATGATTGAGATTGTCGAACACTTTCTGCATTATTTGATTCGGCGACGAACCACGGCTTACTCCCGGCACAGTCAGCAGCCTGTTGATAAGGTGAGTCAGTTTCTGTTGCACAATCCGACCCGGTTTTCGTTAGACTGGCTGGCCAACCAGGCCTGTTTGAGTACCAAACAGTTTTACAATCTCTTCCAGCAACGCATGGGCATCAGCCCCAAAATGTATGCCCGCATCGCCCGCTTCGACCAGACCGTAAAACTCAAAAATGCCCAACCCCAAAAAGACTGGCTCAGTATTGCCCTGGAGTATGGCTATTACGATTACCAGCATTTGGTGCGGGATTATAGAGAGTTTACCCAACTGACCCCCACCGAGTTCAACCAAAAAGAAAGCCACGCGCCGGAACGGGCATTCGGCAATGCTGAGACGTAAATAAATAACGGAGTAAACCCTTGTTCGTCTCTTACTCAATCACCCACCAGCCATAGCTTTCCGGTTCAATGGTGACGGGAATTTCAACCTCATACTGCCGGTTCAGCCGGTAAATTTTGGGGTTGCCCTTGCCCTCCCGAATCCGGGCTGTTTCGCGCAGACCAGTGTAATAGAGGGGCAACTTAATGGTGCGCGTAAGTTTGGCTTTCAGTGGATTAAAGAGCATAACCAGTCCTTTTTTTTTAAGCGCGGGATTGACGTGCAAAATACCGTCCCAGTCGCGGCCATCGGGTCGGCGGAGGTGTAGTATATCTGAGTTGAGAATCGGGCGGTACTGTTTATACCAGTTAATTACCCGCTTGACGGTCTGTTTCGTTGCTTCATTATCGTATAGGCGCGGCCCCCGGTAGCAGGCCTGTACACCGGCTCCATAATACTGCATCATCAATTGCTCGTAATCGGTCAGGTGTTCGCTGAGGGGTTCCAGTACGGCTTCAGGGCCACCGCCCTGGTATTTGGTGAGTGGTACAAAGCCCCAACCCATACTGGGTATTTTCTCCCAGGTTCCGTCAAAAATATTCTGCCGGTTCAGGAGTTTCTGCTGCTCTCGCGATAACGAAAAATTGACCTCCCGGTAGCCCAACGCGATTTTATTGGTGCCATCCATAAAATACCAGTCGGGCGCGTTGATGTACACGCCTTTCTCATTCAGAAATCGGTAAAATCCTTTCTGCATTTCCATCTGCACCCACTGCGAATCATCTACTCCTTTGTGTCCCGGATGCGTCGTGGAAGCACAAACATCGCCGGGGTACGGCCCATCATGTTCGAGTAAGTCAAAGCCGGTTTCGGTAATGAATTTTTTCAAACTATTCAGGTAATTGATACCCCACTCGCTGGCCAAACAGGGCGCATGACCGAAGAAAGCGCCTTTGTCGGGCAGGCCGGTTTTGGGGTCGATTACATCATTGGCATCGTCAATCCGGCGACTGCTAAACAGCGAGTAGCCGCCGAGTTTTATGTCTTTGCTATGAGCATAATCGGCCAGGGCTTTGAATTTCTGAATGTTCGCATCACTGGCATCTTCCATGTTCAGTCCACTACCAAAACTCAGAATGACAAGTTCATAGCCCGTTTCGGCGCACTGGTCAACTGCCCGTCTTACCACCGCTGGGTCTGTACTAACTAAATGCATGAAAATGGGGTTCTGCGTGGTCCAGGGCGTCACCGTCCGGTAAAACCGCCGACGAGCCAGGCCGTTCCGTTCCCGGTCATACGAATCCAGCAGGAGTTCGTGCGTGCGGATGGAGGTGTAGGTATGGCCCGGTGCCAGGTCAATGCCCACGCCGAGGGTTGGGTACACTTCCAGCAGACAGGGCGTTTCGTAGTTGTAATTGACCTGCGAAGTGTAAAGCGAATCGATTTTCCAGTGCGTGGCCTGATCGGACAGGTCGTACCGCATGGCGTTATTAAACGCAAAGTTGTTTTCGACATAAATCCGCTGGGGTTTCTTTATCTGGTCAGGCTTGCCCACCACCGCCGATTCTTCTTCGGGCGTAGCCAGAATCTCGTTGATTACCTGATTGATACGAAGCGCTTTCTGGCTTTTATTCTGCATCGTTACCCATTTGCAAAGCGTTGGAATACCGTCGTAAAGCGCATAATGAACGGCCACCTCAACCTCGCGCAATTCCGGTAAAGTAGAGGTAAAAATCAGGGTCAATTCCTGACCCGTTGGCTGTTTAGGGTTCATAGTCCAGGTGGGCGGTTGCCAGTTGACATAGGGTTTTATGGGTAACACCGTGAAGGTCCTGAATTGAAAATCGGCGGAATTTGCCGTGAATTCATCTACCCATTCTTCGCGTAGATAAGCGTGTTCTTTCTGCCCATAAAGCCCCCCGACGCAGTAGGTTTTTCCGTTTAGCACCAACACTGCTTCCGGTCGAACGGAGCGCACAAACTGCTCATTCGTTGACAGATTCTGGTAATCAATCGTAGCCAGATTTGGCGTAATCCGAAACCGGCGGGTTAGCAACCCATTCGACAGAACAAGGTCTTTGCCGCCGTTGGTCTGAAATACACCGGCTTTTGCCAAAACAGGCGTAACGAGCCAATCGCTTTTGGGTGAAATGGGTTTGTAAACCGGCAACGATTTTAGTTGAGAAAACCCACTATGCGCCAGCAGCCAGCAACTCAGAAACCAGTGAAGGTGATTCATTTTCAGGTGAAAAAGTCGACTCTGGCAAAAGCATATCCCATGAGCTAACTTACTGAGAACATTCCCACAAAGATGACGTATAGAGGAGCGTATAGGAACAAGCAGTTGACAATAATCAGACCATAAAATAAAGAAAGCACATATTCAGGCTTTATCAAAAGCAGGTAGGCTCAACTGACAGTTACCAATAAATTATCAAATCAATTATACTCAAGCGTTATGGACAGCATCAATCAACAGCAACCCGAAGACAATCACGAAGACCTGACCGGCACTGAGGCCGGAAAGAAAATTAAAGAATTGGCCGAAAAAAGCGAAACGTGTTTTTTCTGCACGAAGCTCACCACCGGCGAGCCGCTAAAAACCCGGCCTATGTCGGTGCAAAAGGTCGATGAAGCTGGTAACTTTTGGTTTTTAAGCGCCGACGACAGCCATAAAAACGCGGAAATTCAGATAGACAATCATGTTCAACTCCTGTTTCAGGGGTCGGCTCATTCGGATTTTCTGAGTATTTACGGCACGGCCACCATCTCTAAAGACAAAGAACTTATCAAAGAACTTTGGGAACCGATTGTAAAAACCTGGTTTACCGAAGGTGTCGATGACCCCCGCATTACGGCCATCAAAGTAGATACCCAGGAAGGCTACTATTGGGATAACAAACACGGCAATGCGGTGGCGTTCGCCAAAATGGCTGCCGGGGCTATTTTGGGCAAGACCTTAGACGATTCAATTGAAGGGAAGTTGACAGTCTAACTCTTTTCGTGTTGGTGCGGGTTCCTTACTCGTGCCAGCACGAAAATTTACTTTTTGAGTTTTGACGCCAGTACAAATAAAATACCACTCAGGGCTAACGATTCGCAGCAGCCAGTCCACTCACCAGCATTTGTGGGATCGGCTATGGCCCTGGGAATGTGCAGAATAAAGAACCAGGTCAGAATCATAACACCGGATAGCGTTGCGGCTACCTGAGCCGTTTGCGGAATCAATAAACCCACACCACCGGCCAGCAGAGCAGCACCGGCAAAATATGTCCAGAAAGTCGGGTTCGGTGGAATCCAGGCCGGTACAAGGGTATTCACAAAATCGACAAACAGAAAATGCTGAATCCCGCAGATGATCAGAAAAACACCTAAAATAATTCGGGTGGCTACTACAGCGATAGGTTTGCCAGCGGGCAGTTCTCCACGAAAATCGAGCAATAAAAAAGAACCCGCCAGTAAGGATAAAGCCTTAAAAAAGTTGGTCCATTCACCCCCCAGGTTCCTATCGGCGAGTACGCCCGGAATATGAGGAATAACAGCCCAAAACAGGATGATAATGGCGATGGAATTGACAGCCCATTTTACGTTCTTCTGGATAACAATGAGAATACCCGCTCCAATTAAAACAGCACCCGTCAGATAAGCAATCGGAGTACCGCCAAAGGCAGTCGTTACCCTCGTCATGATAAACCGACCAATAATAAACTGCTGAATACCAAAGGCAATCATTGCCAGTGCAAACAAATAGCGACCCGACTGGAGTAGTTTATTCATGATTGGGAATCCCCACGTTTGCTCAGAAAATTGTGGAAAAATAACCGACTTATAAGGCTGATCATCTTCTATACTACATGAAGCCTCCATCTTTGAAATACTTATAAATCGCCATTGAATGCCCATGACCAAGGTCAAAGTCTTCCTTTAGCCAGGCTACAATGGCACCGGCTTTTGTGCCGGGTTTGAGCAGACCTTTTTCCTCAGCTATTTGCTTGAAATCGTCCGGGCCTTTGCCGGTTTTGGCTCTAATGGTGTCGATGTAGGCTTGAAAGGACATGGTATAAATTGGGTTGGCTGTTTATTATTACCCAGCGGCCAATTTACAACAACTACCTATAAACTACCCATTTATATCTGTTTTAACGGAGCAGGTGCATCGGCAAAGTGCTCATATTTCCCTAAAATCCGTCCAACCGTATACGTGATCGGCATAATCACTTTTTTGACGAATGTCGGGATTTCGGCCATGTCATACTCCCCCGCGTATCTCGTCATCAGATAGGCAGCGTCGAAGGCTTCTGGTCGGTCTTTACCCGATTTGGTTTGGGCGGCATAGATGGATGTCAGAAAAAAAACAATCGTATTGGCGGGTTGTATCCACCCCGTGCAGAGTAATGCATCTTCACCGGCATTCCAGAATTTGTGCGGAGTACCCCGGCTGAACGTTACACTTTCGCCCGGTTGCGCGTACTGAGGCTCCTGCCCCAACACCTGATAACCCATTTTCCCGGACACGACAGTGAGGCTCTCATCCTGCATGAAATGCGTATGCATCGGCGGTCCGCTGCCGGGTTGAACAGCGTTTTCAACGAGCACTTTATCACCCTGCGGATCGGAATGAACCGATAGAAATGTGAGTTTTTCGCCCAGCGGATTTTGAATTGTATGCGGATATGTGATCTTCATGGTGTTTAGATTTTTTATCAAAATTATCTATTTTTGGACATTGTCCAAATTTTTATGACTACTGAAGAAAAAATTGTTGCTAAAGCGCTGGAGATGTTCAATGAGCGCGGGATTGAGTACGTCGGATTAAGGGAATTGGCGGCCTTACTCGGCATCAGGGTGGGCAATATCACGTACTACTTCCCGACCAAAGATGATTTGGTAAACCGGCTGGCGTCAGATTTAGCGGCTCTGAATGCTCAACTAATTATTGAGCGTGAACAGCCGACTATTCACTCCTTTCTGGAACAATACGCAAAGGTGTTTGCCAATCACGTTCAGTATCGCTGTCTGTTACTCAGTTTTGTACATCTTATCGAGCAAAATAAATCGCTATCGGAGCAGTATAAGAAAACCGAACATCAACGCCGAACGACCATCGCTTCAAACCTATTATCCCTGCAAACGTTGGGGTATCTGGAACAGGAAATCGATACTGAGTTTCTGGTTTCGGCACTCACGCTTATCGGTCGGTTCTGGATTTCCGAAGCCAGTGTTTCCTTTCGTCATCTCTCTCCCCCGGAACAGATCAGGCATTACTTAGCCCTGCTGGCGAAACTTCTGATCCCCTACGCAACTCCACGAGGGCAACAGGATATTGAGCAGTTTTTGTCTGATTTATGATGTAATCCTGCTGAAAGGCTGTACCTATCAGGTATAACCGACAAAATATCAATATCCACCGACATGAACATTGCCGGAAGTCCGCTTCTTTTGAAACCAAATCCAATGATAAATTTTAGGTTTCTGCTGGCATAATGAACGATCAGGACTTAATCAATCGAGCCTATCAGGCCTTTAATGCCCGAGACATTGATAGTGCACTGGCCTTATTGCAGCCAGACGTCGAATGGCCCAACGGCTGGGAAGGTGGTTATGTACATGGGCATCATGAAGTACGCCAGTATTGGCTACGGCAATGGCAGGAAATTGACCCCGAGGTAATTCCGGTTTCGATGCAGGGAAAGCCCAACGGCCAACTTGAGGTGAATGTTCATCAGGTGATTAAAGATCGGGCGGGCGAGGTTATATCGGATGGCTTCGTAAAACATCTGTATACGCTTGAAAATGGGAAAATAAGACGGATGGATATTGACATTATATAACCAGACTAAGAAGCTGTTTGAGTTAGTTGAAAGTTTTACCGGTGACTGAAATTACCACCCCCAACCGAAGCGTCGGCCCGGCCCCTCCTAAAACAGGAGGGGGTTGGGGGTGGTAAACCGGGATCACAATTTAACTCAAACAGCTTCTAAAGCCCGGAGATTATGGTGAATCTGTAAAGGCTAAGCCATCACCAAATTCGATGTCGTTGTTTAGCCTAACCCACGTAAACCATCGTAAAAGCCTGATTAACAAGAAGAAATTTTCAAAAAAATGGTAGAATGCGCGTAGGGATTCCAGATTGATTTATTAACTTAGTCATGGCTGTGACGCCATAACCACAGTCGGCTATTCCGATGGAAACGACACGACGCCGGTTTTTTGCCCTTCTGACTACGTTACCACTTGTTGGGCTTTTCTCAGCCATCACCCGCCGACCCTCCGTAACGCTACAACCTACGCCCCCCTGCGATGACCACGATGAGTCAACCCCCGCCCTCACGGCAGGCCCGTATTTTACGCCCAACTCGCCCAAGCGTAACAGTCTGCTCGAAAAGGGCGTAGCGGGCACTGTATTAGTGCTGCGTGGTCGGGTAGTGAACACGAAGTGTCAGCCGATTGCCAATGCCCTGCTCGACTGGTGGCAGGCCGACGACCGGGGCGAATATGACAATCAGGGTTTCCGGCTACGCGGGCATCATTACACCGACCGGCAGGGAAATTTCCAGTTAGAAACGGTTGTTCCCGGCGTGTATCCGGGTCGCACGCGTCACCTCCACGTGAAGGTGCAGGCACCGGGCGAGCGGGTGCTAACCACGCAACTTTTCTTCCCCAATGAACCAGGCAATCAGCGCGACCGCATCTTTAACCCGGTTCTGATTATGGACATTAAGCGCAAAGACGACCGGGAGTTGGCTACCTATACGTTTGTCCTGAATGCGTGAAAAATTATTTAGAATCATTAGTGAGATTTAAGAATCTGACCTCACAGAAACAGCAAAAACAGGCTCAAAAGCACTAATTTGGCTTAGCACTCTCCGATAGGGTAGAGGCTCGAACAGGCAGTCCGGTTGCTCCGGTCAGCAGGTCAATACGTCCGGCAACTGGCACCGTAGCCAGATCGCGAACGTCGCCATCCCACAGCAAACCCGATTGCGACATGGGCACATAAACGAAATTTCCCTTGCCCCGATTGATGAATAGCTGGCCCCGGTTTGCGTCGTTTTTGCCCAACCGGACACGATTATAGGTCCGGTTGCCACCCAAAATCAAATCTGGCAACCCGTCGCGGTTAACATCGACAGCCGCCAGTGCGTAGACCGGGCCTACCTGCGCTTCAACAGGCAGGGGCTGGATCACAAACCGGGGATTTCCGGCGCTTCCATCATTCCTAAACAGAATAGTTTGCAATTCAGCCGCTTCGAGTTTTGGGGTTTTGTTCAACTCATCCGGCGCGAATAAATCGGTAATAGTCGCGTTTGCATAGCTGGTGTAATCGGTGAATTTCTTACGTAGCGTCACCACCTGATCGAGCATTTCGTCGCGGGCGTTGAAGGGGTGCGGCTGAGCGTTTTCACCGTCATTTCGCTCATAATCAGCCATAATAGGCAGCACACCACCCGTCGCGTTTTTGATGCCGTATAGCAATAATGGATGCTTCGCCGTGGCGCTGATCTGACTGTTTAATCCGGCGTTTCCGGCCACAATGTCCGGGTCGCCGTCGTTGTCGAGGTCCTGCACCAGCAAGCGATTCCAGCAGCCCGTTACGTTCGGCAGTGCGGTATCGAGTAGGTGTAGTTTTCCGTTTTGGAAAGTGAAAGCACGTACCGGCCCAAAGTCCGTCGCGACAATTAATTCGGGATATTTATCGCCGTTGATATCGGCAAAAATGGCATCTGTCACCATGCCTAAGCCCGTTAAAACCGGCTGCTGATTGGTTACGTCCGAAAAGTGGCCTTTGCCGTTGTTGAGCAGCAAATGACTCGTTGGCAACTCGGGATACCGACCCGGCACGACCCGCGCTCCGATAAATAAATCCTGATCGCCGTCGCCATCCACATCAGCCGCCCGAACGCAGGCCGCACTAACGCGCAGATTCGGGAAATTCGTTGATTTTGTCAGCCGACCCGTACCGTTATTCAAATAGAGCCGGGTTTGCAATCGGGCATCATCGGCGGGGAGTTCATAGCCTGCACTGGCTACAACCAAATCCAGATCACGGTCATTATCAGCGTCGAACCATGCCGCACCCGCATCTTCATAGGCCCGGTCGGCCAGTAACGCGGGTTGTGGCATGGGCGCAAAACGACCGCTACGTTGCACGAGCACCTGCCCACCCTGCCCCCGTCCACCACCGACAAATACATCATTCTGTCCATCGCCGTTCGCATCGCCAACGGCAAAACGTGGCCCCGTTTGCGACAGCATGTAGGGGAGCAGGGGCTGATTCTTGAAATCATTCACCGTGTCTTCCCGGTGCGCTACATGCAGGTCGGGTACAGCCTGCCAGAATGGTTTTGGACTCGCTTCTGGCAGGGCCTCGCCCGTTGGCGCATAGGTTATGGTTAATTGCCCCGTCGCCCGTGGGCGCACAAGCTGCGTTTTACCATCGGTCCAGCGTATTCGCACGGAATCAATCCGCGTAACGTTGCCCAAACCAAACAGCAACGGCCCGTACATAGCCGACTGAAATCCTCGCACGGGCATGAACTCCTGCACCTGCCTGTGCCCACCCGCCCAAACGCTCACCCGCGCACCCATGAGGTATGCCGGATTCTGGCTTTTCAGTTGAATTGCCAGGTGATCATTCTGATTCGTTTTATTCGCATGATTTTCATAAACTCCGGCTTCAGCATTCACGTTGTTTACGACCAAGTCCAGATCGCCATCATTGTCTAAATCTGCGTATACTGCCCCGTTCGATTGCGTCGGCTCATCGAGTCCCCAGGCTTTTGTCTGGTTGTCAAACATAAGATGACCCGCCGGATCGCCGGACCGATTGCGAAAGATATAATTGGGCTCGTTGATGCCGGGCATTTTGGCGATTACCGCCATCGGATCAGAGACTTTGCCCGTTTCCCGCGCTTTCAGTTGCTCGTCCATCGTGAACTTCAGAAATTCCATGTTCGTGTAGTCGCGGGCGTAGCCATTCGTCACAAACAGGTCTTTCCAACCATCGTTATCGAAATCAGCGAACAGGCCCGCCCAACTCCAGTCGGTGTTAGAAACGCCCGCGAGTTGCCCGATTTCGGAGAATACAGGAGTTCTGTTAAGTGTTTCCCCCACATTCAACTGAAGCATATTCCGCATGGTCTGGTGGTGAAAACCGGCGCGGAGTAATTGCACGTATTTGTCGTAGTTATCGTCGCCGGAGGTCAGCTTGATGCGTTCGTTCCGTTCGGGAAGCATGTCGAGCGTAAGCAGGTCTATCCGCCCGTCGTTATTGACATCGGCCGCATCGGAACCCATCGAATAGAGCGACGTATGGCCCATTGCCTCGCGCACCACCTCGTTAAACTTCCCATTCCGCTGATTGATGTATAGGTAATCGTTTTCGTTGTAATCGTTCGATACGTACAGATCGAGCCAGCCGTCGTTGTTGAAGTCGCTCACGGCTACACCAAGGCCAAAGCTCAATACGTTGGAAATCATACCCGCCGAGGCTGATACATCAACGAATTTGCCGTTCTGATTCTGGTATAACTTGCTGGAATAGTTCGGATTTGCCTGTTCCTTATAGCTGCTCAACATGCGACTGAACCCGGCAAATTCCTGCACGGAATGGTTGAGCAGAAAGCAGTCTAAATCACCGTCGCGGTCGTAGTCGAAGAAAGCGGCCTGGGTCGAATAGCCAGGATCATCTAAGCCGTATTCGGCGGCTTTGTTGGTAAACGTCAGGTTCTTATTATTGATAAAGAGGAGGTTACGACGAAGCCGGGAGTCGCTGGCTGCCGAGCGGCACACATACAAATCGAGCCATCCATCGCTATTAATGTCAACTACCGAAACGCCCGTGTTCCAGCCATCTGCCGCGCCGACGCCTGCTGTTTCGGTAATATCGTCAAACGCTATTTTCCCCGCACCCGGCTCTGTTCGATTCAGGTAAAGCTTATTCGAATTCAGATTGCCGGTAAAGTATAAATCGACCAGACCATCGTTATTGAAATCGCCAGCCGCCACGCCCCCACCGTTGTAGAAATAACCATATTTAAGCACATTGAAATCAGGCGATTCGTCGAGGGCGTTTTTGAACGTAACGTTCGTTTGCGACGATGGTAACTTTTCAAATAACGTATCCTTTTTCTGACAGGATACCAGAATAATCAGATAAAGAAAGGTGCAGTAAACTGGCTTCATAGCAATAAAGTTAAACACGGAGGAATGGGAGTAAACATAGAGAGCACGGAGAAAAAATCTCTGTTATCTCTATGTTCACTCCCATTCCTCCGTGTCTAATAACTGGTTAGAAAAATTTAGAAACCGCCTGAGTTGGCAAAACTCGTTATGTATGCAGCCATTCCACCACCCCCAACCGAAGCGTCGGCCCGGCCCCTCCTAAAACAGGAGGGGGCTTTCGCCCGGAGGTTTTTAGCCCCCTCCTG
>JAESFU010000327.1_pt1 | contig 35718 bp, 27 predicted proteins | sample 9269461 | NCBI WGS metagenome assembly JAESFU01 (sample SAMN14502556, study PRJNA617107) | algae metagenome | isolation source: Stenomitos rutilans HA7619-LM2 and co-occurring heterotrophs from cave walls | place: USA: Waikapalae cave, Hawaii | collected 2009-07-28
GTCCCGATCGACCTCATCCGTGAAGTGACCTCATCCCACGACGTCAAGATCATCGTCTATTTGCGGGATCACCCTTCGCTGATGGTATCACACTACAATCAGTCGACGAAGAAGGGTCAAAACCTCCTGGATTTCGATTCATATGCGGCTGAAATGAAGCCAGTTCTGTCGGCAATTCCGAGCATCAGGGCGTGGGCGGAAGTCTTCGGCTGGAGCAGCCTGAGAATCCGGACCCTCGATCCACGGTCGCTGGACGGGGGCGATCTCCTCTCGGACTTCTGTGGCGCCGTTGGACTGCACAGCAAGCTCGAAGTCGTCAGAAAGAAAAAGCGGGCAAATACTTCCGAGCCGTGGGAATTGGTCGAGATACAACGAGCCGCCTTTCGCGGCATCCAGCGCCTTGACGGGCGGCAGGGCCTCGCCACTCGTGCCGCGCGCCATGTGCTCGAGCGTCTTCGCGTTGTGTGCCTCAACCAGAAAATCCCATTCGATAGCAGGGTGCAGTACCTGACGCCCGCTCAATGGCGTGGGCTGCGCGATGACTACAACAATGATCTGTCGATCCTCAATGCACACATCCAAGACACGCAGCTTCCGGAGTTCGCCGACAACGAGCCACCGCCGAGGGAGTATCTTCCGTCGATCGAGAGTTTCCGCTTGCCGCTTGCCAGCAAGCTTGCGGAAATCTTCGAGTCCCTGGATACGGGTGAATACTACGAACGGCAGATACTGGACGGTCTTCGCGGCGAGTTGCCCCTGCCCGGAACGAAGCCATCGGCCCTCGCGTCAAAACCCTCCCGGCAGAATGCCCTCGTAGAACTGTAGTGCGGCCGCCACTCCAGCCAATGCCGTTTACACGGCCTTTTCGAACTTGAAGCAGAAATGCCCGGCAAAGCGCGTCTTGACCTTGTTGATCTCGACAGTGCCCCGGGGTTCGAAATGCATGGCGATGAACTGATTGAGAGGCGAATCCAACTTGAACCATGGCTTGAACATGTCGACAGGCCATCGCAGGTGAAATTTCATTAGGTTCCGGGTGACCAAAGAGAGGCCATCGATCCCGGGACGAAGTTCCTTCAGCGTCAGGCCGGCATCATGCGCCAGGACCGAGAAGCCGTAATAGGTGAAATTCCACAGACTGTACGAGTGATAAGGCTCCAGCTGAGATACGGAACCGATAAATGCTCCTCCCGGGCGCAGTACCCTGGCGATGTCGGCGAGCAGTAACTCAGGATGCCGGACATGCTCGAACACCTGCCGCGAGTAGACGAGGTCGATCGAGTTGTCGGGGAAAGGAAGATCGGTGCCGTTGTAGGTCCTGAACTCGCAATCCGTCCGCGTACGTCCCCGAACCTCCGGACTGTCCTCGATGTCGACCCCAACCCAGTGCAGCTTGCGGAAGCGACGGCTGAAGCGATCGAACGAGCCGCCATGCCCTGCCCCGATATCCACGACCTCGAGCGTACGTCCATCCTCAGGGAGAGGATGATTGTCGATGTAGTAGATCGCTTCGACCTGTCTCGAATGATCCGAAGGGAAACACGCGTCGACCGCTTTGAGACTTAGAGTCATACACTCGGCCCTTCCTGCTCCATCGCCATTCGATGGGAGTCACCACCTCAACCGCTTCCACCATTCTCGGACAGAAGCCGACCACCTGCCCACACATTTCATGAATTGCGTAGGTACAAGAAGTCACCGGCCAATACAGTACAAATTCGCTGAAGGCTTATGCGAACGCCCCGAACTTGTCTAGGGTCTTGACAAATTGAAACCATTCCGCTAGCTAGCGTGAGCTCGCAGTTTCCAAGGACAACTCGGCCTTGATCAGCTTAACCAATGTGGCCAAAGACATTGGCAAGGGGCGCATGCGCAAGCGTGTGCTTGCCGGCATCGACTGGACGATCATGCCCTTGAGCCAGATCGTCATCCTGGGGCAGCCCGGCGCGGGAAAAAGCACTTTGTTGAAAGTGCTGAGCGGAATGGACGAACCGACTTCAGGCACCGTCACGCAAGATGGGTCCATATGCGGCCCGCGAGGATTGGCTGGACTGGGAACGGGGTTGACGGGGCGTCAGCTCGCGCGCCGCGCAGGCAGCTTCTATCATTGCGATCCCGAAGAAGTGGCCCACTTCGTGACTCACGTCACGCAGCTTGGTCGGTTGCTCGACGTACCCATGAGACGGCTGGTTACTCCCCTCCGACAGCGTATTCAGTATGCCTTGCGGTATGCCATCCCCTTCGACAGTTACTTCTTCGACGGTTCCATCGGTGTGGGTACCCCGCAGACTCAAGACCTCTTTCGCCAAGCATTCGAACTGCGCCGTCGCAAAGCAGCCATGATTGTCGCGACGCGCAGCGTATCCATGGCCCGCGACATCGGCGGCACATGCGGCATCCTGTACAACGGGCGTCTGACCATGTTCGCGACTGTAGAGGCGGCCATCAGCGTGTTCCAGACCCTGCCCAAGGTCCAGGACAAGCACGACTTCCGCCATCTGCGCGAGGAGCCTCGGGATGAGGACGACGGAGCCGACGACGGCTTCGGCTTCATGTAACCGGAGCCGATGCCCCTCAAGATCGCGTCTTGAAGGGAGAGTCGGGAGAAATCGGCGACGGTCGCCCTATATCTCCACAAGCATGTTGGGCCGGGACTTTGTCCTGCGGGAGGAAGACACCGCCTGCTGCTGAGTTGCAGATCTTTGCCCGGGCACGCCCGTCAGTCTCTGGTAGATATCGGCCAGGACACGCCGCTCGTGATCATCGCGCGGTGCCGATGTTTTTATGATTTTTGCCAGGCCGCCCGCAAAAGTCGGCGGATAGGACTCAACCGCCGGAAGATACGGCCTAGGTGGCGGTTCCTTGCCGACGAAGAGAGGCAGCTGCGTGTCCTTGATGTGAGAATTGAGGGTGGCCAACTCTTCGTTGTAGCTGTCGCGGAGCTGCCGCCACTGATCCGGTGTCACGTACTGCACCTTGTCATGCAGCAGGGCGAGACGCTGACGCTGAGCCTCCTCTTGCAGATTCTTCAGCACGGCGTGCGCTGCGCGCAGACTGGGGCGTTGCCCTCGGCCGCCGCGACCGCGAGTTCCTTCGATTACGGCACGCCGCAATTCGAGCCATTCCCAGGGCGGAGAGATATTCTTCCTCGTCTCCTGCTTCACATCTCCCAGCCTGTCGACCAGCCCGACTGCCGATGCATAATCGTGCACGAGATTCCCGCCCTCGAGCGAGGCTGGATCCAGGGTCCGGATCCTCATGTTGCTCCAGCCGAAAACGCCTGCCCAGGCAGTCAGGCTTGGGACCGCAGACAGCAATTCGGCCCGCCGCGCGGCGAAGGCGTCGAAGTCTTCGACGTTCTTCCCCTTCTTCGTCGATTGATTGTACTTCGATACGATCAGTGACGCGTAATCCCGCACATAGGCGATGACCGTCACGTCATGCGGACCCATGATTCCCCGGATGAGTTCGATCCTGGCCGGATCCTGAACGTCGTAGAGAAACTCATGCGAGAGGAAAAAGGTGGTATTGGGGCTGGCCGCCAGAAGGGCGCGCAACTCGTCGGGTGCGTGTGACGATACCGTCTTCTTCTCGGCAACTCCCAGAGCGACACCGAGCCGACGTCTCGGGATGATCTGATAACGACCGGGATCCAGTTTGGGCTCTACGCTGGCCAGGAAATGCTGGATTGTCCCTGAACCAGTTTTTCCCCGACCGATGTGCAGATAAATCATGGATCTTCCTTCTACGCCGCCTCTATCCGAGACTTGAGCCCATCGCCATCGACCAAGTCGTCAGAAGGCCCGAGGCCGACCGATCGGTGGCGCCGGTGGCATTTTCAGCCGGCGTCATTTTCGGTCGACGTCTCTCCGGCTTTCCCTTTCTTCTTGCCCTTCTTTCCCTTCTTCGACTTGCCCTCGCCGGAACCGGCGAAGGACCGGCTGAGGCCGCGCAGATTGCGCCCCATGCGCGACACGGATCGCGCCTTGCTGGTCGCCAGCAGTGCGTCGAGCGAGGCATTCATTTCGAGAATGCATTGTTCGCCGCTCGGGCTCGCTACGTATTTGCGCTTGCCGTCTTCCTCGCGGAGGGTGACGACGCCCGCTGCCACCAGGGTTGCAATGATCTGCTGCTGCCGTTCGGTCGTGATCCCGAGCGCACGGCTGAGCTGCCTGACGGTAGTCCCCTTGTTGTCCATGGCAATGCTGTGCAGCGAGAGCCAGTCCGCAAGGCCGAGGTTTTTGTCCTTGCTGCTTTCCTTGAAGACCGGGCTGCCAGCCAACATTGCCAGGAACCGGCTCATGGCACTGACTGCATTCGCGAAGGCGTCGGCAGAAACCGGCTTGGAAGCACCCTTCTCCTTCGCCGCGCCTTCGGCCTCGGCGCCGGCCCCCACTTTATCGGCGGGGGCGAAAAACAAGGTATTGCCTGGGAAGCGTCGAGGAAACACGGAGGTTGTCCTTTCCGATATCGTGTTGGTTGCAAGTGTGTGGACGGGCATTCAATTTGTCAAGGCCCTTGACAAGAATGACCGCCGCGATGCGTTGCTCTTGTTGTCGTTCAGAGCCTCGAATCAATGAATTCCTTCATCGTTGCAACGAGCGCTTCCGGGTGTGCACGAGTGATACGAGGCATATGCTTCGTCGTTGCAGGCTTCGATCCTTTGATCTCGACTTCACCGAAGCCCGGTTTCAACGCCGGCCGCGCGCGCAGATCCTAGAGTATCTTGCCGGTAGGCTCGTAACCGAAATGGACCTGGAGCGTCGCGACTTCTCTCGCAATGTGCTTCTTGACCACATCCGGAAGGCTTGCGCGCCCTTTCCCCACGGAATTCGTGTTCACGTCTCCGAGCGCGTTGCGTAGATGCGCCCACGTCATCATGTCGCGAGCTTCCTTGTCGTTCAGTTCCGCGCGCGGTTTGGAGGGCAGGCCTATGAAGTCCAGCACGGCCGCCGTGACTTTGTCGGGCTCGCGAACGAGTTCCTCATAGTTGACCACCTTCACCTGGTCGGGCCTGCGCCGGGCAACTCGCACGAGACGACCGTTGTCGACCGCCCAACGCCGTGCACCATCGAGATACATGCCTTTGCGCTTGGCATTCATCGAGCCGTACGAATGGGCGACATCAAAGGCGTCGCGCACCATGAAGACGAATCTCGCATCAGGGAAAAGTTCGATGACGTTGGGGATTCGCTTGGCATTGATCGGCGTCTTGTCGCCCCATCGGGTCGTGCTCGCCTTGCCAAGGCTGTCCGCGTAAACAGCATGAAAAGCGTGCCAGAAATTCGCGATGCTACGGTAATTCTCGGGCACCGATCGAAGAACGGCGACGACCTGCTGCCGATCCAGATTGAATGTTTGCCACGCCTTTTCCTGCTCCGCCAGTTCACCAATGATGGCATCGCAGCAGTCTTCCCAGTTGCTCGCCGTTTTGGCGGCGAACCGATTGCTGAGACCAAGGGCATAGTTCTCGGGAGGAATGACGCTCTCTGTGCGCTCGAGAATGAGGCGCCTCATCAGCGTTGTTCCGCACCGGCCAGATCCCGAGATGAAGAACGGAATCTGCGAGGTGTCGACCTCGAGGCCCGTACCCAGCTTGAAGGTGACGCGATTGGTCTCCGCACTCATTGAAATTCACCTCGAACACAGCGAAGCCAGGAGAAACTCCCGGCTCCCGGGAGTCTAGACCGCCGCCTGCTTCTCACGATTCCAGAGGCTCGGCACAATGTCCGCGGCCTTTGCAAGCAGGCGAGCCTCGTTGTCTCGTACCCACTCGAACAAATCCTGGTCCTCGCGATTGGCGACCCTGAAACTCCGCTCCAGGTCCGGCCGAATCGAGAAGCGTTCGGAATTGCTCAACTTCAGATGCAAATCCGGCCCGGGGCCTGCGTTGGCAGCGGCATAGAACAGTCGGATCAGCTGCGATACCGACTTCACGGTCACAACGGCCAGGTAGCGAGATTCGATGTTCTCCATCGCCTTGCGGGCGCTTGGCTCTCCACACAGGAACCGGCACATCATGTTCGTCTTCGCATCGAAGCCGTCCGTGATATCCAGCCACCGCTCCATGTACGCATCGATGCCATCCTCGACGCGCACCCCAAGCCTTTCATTCAGGTTGTCACTCGATCCGTATTTCAGGATCAGGAACGAATACCGCGACCGCACCCTGTCCAGCGGATCGCGAATAGTCCCCACATATGTCAGCGGTCTTGTCAGCAGCGGCTGGAGAATGGCCTCGGCCTGATCGAACCTGAAATGGCCAGTGATGATGTCGGGCTCGTCGCGCCCTTCCAGAAGTGGGCTGATCGTTTTGTGGTCGAAGCGTCCCGGCCCGACCATGGGTCGCAGGAACCTGCCCTTCGCCAACTTCCGCAGGGACCGATCCAGCGACGAACCACCCGTCTTCGGAATGTGCGTGAAAACCAGTATCTTTCGATAGCTGGAATCTTCTTCTCTCTTTGCCATATGCGCTCTACTCCCTGCGCCGAAACAACCGGAGCGTCCATCGGCGAACCGGTTCGTTCCGCCGACGTCTGTCGTCAAGTCACGACTTAATCTTCACTCTCCCTCTCGGACGCCTTCTTTCTCTTCCCCTTTGACGCTCTTGCCTTCTCGTTTCGTTCTTTCGGGATCACGAACAAGCGGCTGGCAACATGCAGCGCCTTCTCAACTCTCGTGAGCGCGCGCGCCTTGCTGCTTGCAAGCAGGGCGTCGAGTTCGGCATTGATATCGCGAAGCCGCTCTTCTCCCTTGGGACTGACGGCGAACTTGCGCTTTCCCTCCTGGCGGGCCGCAACCGCACCCTCCTGCACGAGCCCGGCAACGAGTTGCTCGGCTTTTCGGTTGGGCAGACCAAGGATGCGCGCCAGCTTTCTGATCGACAGGCCCTCACCGCCCTTCGATTTCGCGATGGCACTCAACGCCATCCAGGAACTCAGGCCAAGGTTGCTTTCCGTGTATGTCGGATGGGCTTCCATGACCGCAAGGAACCGGCTCATGCTCGCCAATGCACTTGCCAAGGTCTCGGCGGAGACCGTAACGACGGCAGTCTCTTCCTCGGTCGTGCCGAGTGCTTCCTCTTCCGAGGCGGGATGACTCGTTCCCATGTCCTTATCGGGGGCAGCGTACACCATCGAAATCCGTCGTAGCACAGGCCAACCCCTTCGCAGTTCTTCACAGTTACTATTGTGAGGCGGACCGAAAGTCTGTCAAGGGTCTAGACAACATTCCGCTTCGGGTTCTCATCGGAAATCATGGACCAGCTGTCCGGCACCGCTTCCGATCTTTATGACGCCTTCGCCCCAAGCCCCGCTGAGAATGGGCCCTGAATAGGCGAAGGATGGATCCAGCTCGATCGGCTTGCCGTCGATCTCCGGCAGACGGTCCGACGTATGGAAAAAGGTGATGACGCCAGCGCCATTCAATCCCCGAAACTTGACAGTAGTCCCGTCGACGTCGAGGGGCGCCTGGGCAACGGCGCGCTTGAACTCGGCAAAGCTTCCGTAGTCCTTCTTCTCAGCAGCCTGGATGATCACCGGAGCAAGATCGGCGCGCAAATCGAACTGCCCCTTCCGGCTCCCTGGGACCACACCGCCAAAGGCTGGCCGGATCGCCACGTAGGCCGTGGAATCGATAAAGATCCAGTCGCCTTGCTGCTCGAAGGGCAAGTCGCCGACGTTTATCGTCATCGGCCCCGTGCGTGTGCTCAGCGGCGCCGGCAGCTTCTGGACGATCTGCGTCGCTTTGTGCTGCACACCCCAAGTCGTGTTGAGCGCCCGTGTATTTCCCCCTTCGATGCGCGGCCACGCATACACTCGCTTCTCTTCCCCTCCAGCCAGAACCAACCCGCTCCATCTGTTCTGGCTGCTTATCTTGGCCCATTGGCCGGCAGGCAACCGTCGCACCATTCCCGTCCCCATCGCGAATGTAGGGGTGGAATATGCGTAACGAAGGATGCCGCCACGGGCCGGCGCGATCACCTCGACGTGCTCGGCCGGCGCGCGACCTCCCAGGAGGCCGGCACGCCTCGACCGCGATTCGTAGGTGCCCAGCCCGCCTCGGCTGACCGCAAACTCCCGCACCACCGCCGGAGGTGAATAGGAGCCTGTGATCATGACCAGGAGCGCCGACGCACGGACTGGCCTGGTTGGCCCGATCCCGAAGTAGTACCAGGCAAGATCGCTCATCGTGTCATCGCTGAGAGCGGCACGTGCCTTGCTACCCCCATGAAGACCGCCGACTTGCTCCTGGGACCATTCGGCCCACCAGACGTCCACGAGCGCGGATGCGCTTCGCCGCAGCTGGGCGTCTCGCGCATAGTCAGAAACCACGTACAATGCCTGCAGCGAGTACTTCCAATAGGTCTGCGAGAAATACTCCACGAAGCCGCCGTACTTCGCCCGCTGCTTTATGAATTCCTTCCAGAAGGCCGTCCACGCAGCCGACTGCGCCGCCGGCGTGGAGCCATCCGAGTAGCGACACTCCCCTCCGCAGACCGGATGTTCGGCAACGATGTACGAGCTGGTCAAGCACGTCGCCGCGCGCGTGATGTGATGGTTTTCGCTGCCCCAAATGTCCCAGGTGCGAGAGGGATCGGCATCCGCGACCTTGCACGCGGCGCGTGCATAGCTCCAGAAGGCTCGAGCGATCGCCGTTTCGCTCTCGGGTGTAAGCCGTCCGTTCTTGCCGTCGGCGTTACGGGAGACGTAATAGACCCGCGCGAGAAGGCTTGCCGTCAGAAAATAAAAGTTCCGCGCCTCACGCCGGGCTCCCGTGTCCGGCGCCAATTCTCCCTCCGCAAAGCCTCGTTGCAGGTCCGTGACACGGTTGGTTGCCTCGCGGACACGTTCGTTGGCCGATGCAAGTTCGGCAGCGTTCCGATTGAGAGTGAGTGCGGCGAGCGTATAAACCAGTTTACCCCAGACACAGGGGTCGACGTCCCGATCTTTGGAACAGTCCGGATTGGGTGAAGGCCTCTCGATCATGCGAGAGAGAATCGCAACCCGGCGCGCTGCAACTGCATCGGCGAGCTGGGCATTCGCAGCGTGCGGCTGAAGTACGGCGACCAGTATTACGCCGAGGACCGCTCCGAAAATTACCTTACGGACGGAACATTGATGGAGGAAACCGGAGACCATAAGTCAGTCCTCCTCTTGGCAAGGAATGTAATCCCATCCGACGCAGGTCACCGGGTGTCAACCATCACCCTGAACTGCCGTTGAATTCGAGCGGCAGCGCTCAATCCGAACCCTTTCCAGTGCAGCACATACTGCACCGGCAAAGGTAACGGACGGCCATTCTCATCACGCAGTAGCTTGGCGCTCTGCCGCCTGCGGACCGGACGCAGCCTGCTTTTCCGAGCCCTCTCCGCCCAGTTTCAGACCGTACTTGCGCTTACCATACTCGATCAGCTGCTTTAATTTCTGATCATTGAGCTTCTTATTAGTATCCCACAATGCCGGTCCTTCGTTTTTCACGGAGCCGAATTCCGCATCGAAAAGGATCCGTTCCGATTCATCGAGGTGAACATTGGCGGTATGAACACCGGTGAGCGCGAGGCAGACCTTGTAGAACAAGTCGTCCGCCCCGGGCGCGCACTCCTGGAACTCACGGTCAAACAGAACGTCGTTGAAATGCGACACCCGGTAGAGCACGCCACGCTTGCCCGTGGCGACTAGCATTGAACTATCCGGAAGCTGCGGCGTATCGGGAGTCACGAGAGCCCAGTCGCGATAGGGGCCAATCGTGCCATTGGCCTCGGTCATCATCCTGGACCGGATGCATACAGAGCTGCCGGTTCTCCGATGCTCTCTCAGCAGAAGGAACAGCCAATCCTTCGGCAGAAGAATGTCGTCATCGGCCGTCACGATGATGGTGTTGCTGTCCTTGTATCGCGCGACGGTGTCGACCAGCTTGCGATAGGGGCCCGTGTTGTCCACCCAATTGAGATCCACGAGACCGGTCCGGACCATGCTCCTGACATCGCCCGGCAGCTTGTCTTCCGAAACCCCTTCGTCGAGCAAATGGGGAGTCCTCGACACATTTAGAACGATGTCGTCCGGAACGATGCTCTGATTGACGATGGTCCTCAGCACTTTGCCGAGCGATTCTATCCGGGACGAGATCGTCGTCAGGCTGACCACGACGCGAGGCCGCGGGGCCTTGATCAGGAACAGATAGTCGAAGCGCAACCGTGCATCCAGAACGAAGCCCGACACGTCCTTGCAGGCAAACCTGCTCTCGAGTGCCAGGATCTGCTCGATCGCCGCCGGGGAGCGCCGAACCACGAACACCGAATCGGGCTTGGCCGCCTCCAGGGTCTTCGCATCCGGCATGCTCGTCTCGACGACAGGTTCATCCGGCCTGGCATCTCCGAACAGCTCTGGAAAGTTCCGCGATACCCCGCGCCGAATGTCCTGAACTGCGGCTGCCAGGGAAGAGATGGTGCGGGCTTGGGGTGGCGCACCGGCAAAGCTCGACGGCTCGGACCGACGTTCGAACACGAAGAAGTTCGCCCAGGTCCGATCGCGAACCGACCCTTCATCGGAATAAAGCGGATTGCGATGGAACTCGCAAAGCGCCCACCCCGGGAACCGCGATGCGATGTCGCCGACGAAGTCGCGCAGCGTGATATGCCGAGCCTTGTAGTCGAACACGGTGTCGTTGCCATAGATGATGACGAAACGCTTCGACTTTCCGAACAACGCCTTCAAGTGCCGCCAATAGCCCTCGTCATCCAGGATATGATAGATGACATCGAGCGACAGGCAGACATCGGCGGCCGGAACGCTATGGGCCATGTCGATCGTAAAGAAGTGCTTCGCCTTGTCCTTCGCATACATTTCCTTGCAGCGATTGACGGCTTCGATCGAGATATCCAGACCGTAATATTCTGGATAGTGGGCGTTTCGCAGCTGCATCCCGTCGCCGCAGCCGAACTCGATGACCGAATGCGATCTGGTCCTTTGCACGAACCGGTTCAGGAAACGGTTCTTGTACCTTGCGAGCTCTCGGATCGACCCGGGTCCACTTGTCCCGCCCGTCGCGTACCGGTCGTCCCAGTAGGTCCGCACGTCCAGCTTTTGCCGAACCGGCGCCTCTTGCTTGGGTTCGGGAGCCTTGTCGGGGCTTGGAGCCTTGTCGGGGCTTGGAGCCTTGTCGGAGATCGATGCCAAACCCGAGTCAACGGCTTTGGGGCGCGGCTTGGTCTGCGTATCGCTTCCCGGCGGGACGGGCGGAGGATCGTCGAACAGTTTGCTCTTCATATTGGCCCGCTCCAGCTCCTGGCGCAGGTCTTCCCGTTCCTCGGGAGTGTGCCAAGGCAGACGATACAGAGACTCGCCCTTGATCCGCTCGAAAAGCTCTTCGTTGCGGCGAATGTTCGCGCGGTCCTTGAACGTTGCGGCGTCGTCCGCCTGAAGGCCACCGGGGATGAAGAGATTGGCGCGCCCGGTCTTGCCGTTCGGCAGGTGGACCGTCTTGAATCCGTATCCAGCGCGCTTGGAACGAGTGGTCCATTCAGCATGGCCCACGCCATACCCTTTGAAGCGCGTGTCGTAATAGCCGATCTTCTGCAGGAGCAACGCCGAGGCCGACGCGCACTGGGCCGTGGACTTCTGGTTGACGTACGGATCTTCAGGCGTCCCCGTGCCCCCGATCACTCGAGACTGCAGCTTGGGGTGCGCGAAACAAACGTGATGCCACAGCTCCGCCGCCTTGCGCCAATCGAGATCCCAATCCTTGACGGTCGGGAAGCAGTCGTCCTCGAGCAGCAACATGGGATCGCACCCAAGGCTATCGAGTGCGGCCAAGGCGCGATTCTTGTTCCAGCAAACGCCCCGATTCTGACCCGTTACGTACCTGACACCGATCGACTCGAGGTAGGCAACGGTCCCGTCCGAGCTCCCGTCATCCGCAACGACCAGGACATATGGCTGGCTTGTCAGGAGCTGAACCTGCTCGATCGCCTTCTTGAGGTATGCCAGCCGATTGTAGGTGACAATGCCAATTCCGAGAGTGGACATCAGAAGCTCTCCCAACTAAGCAGCGTCCGACTAAGCACTCTGCTATTGTGACACACGCGAGGCTCGGTCTCGCGCTTCGATTTTTTGCTGCCTCGTGACTTTCTTGTCCGGTGCGTCGGCAGCCTGCACCACGATCTGCATCAGCGCCCTCATGTCTCGACGCGCCATCGCCAACATTCTTGATTTACCCTTTAGGCGATCAGCAATGAGATGCAAAAGCGCCTCGTTCAATTTTTCGAGAGAAGCGCGCCCTAGTTCAGTGGTCGCCATCACGTTCTTGCGCGAGTCCTTCAACGACTGAACTGCCGTAATCAACCCTGCGGATTTCAGCGCCTCTCCGATCTGTGCCGCCCGCTGGCCGCTGATACCGAGAGCATTGGCCAACTGCTTGTTGTTGGTACCTTCGGCCGTGCGGATTGCCATCAAGGCGAGCCATTCTGCCAACCCGACATCAGCTTGCTTGAAGGCCTCGAGGTTGGCCAGCCGGGTCAGGAAACGGCTCATCAGCGCCACGACATTCGCGAACGCCTCTACGCTCATGTTCGCGCCGACCGCGTGACCGCGTAGGCTCACCTTTTCGGCATCTGCTGGCACGATCTCATTGGTCATCGGATAATTCATAGAGGCAGCATATCGAAATCGTCAAGGCTCTTTATTATACACCAATCCGTCTCGGCTCCGTGCAGGGGAATCGTCGAACGATGCCTCCCCTAAGCGAGATGTTCGCGGATCGAGCGCACCACCAGCAGACCAATCGCCCAAAGGAACAATGCTGCCAGCCCGACGGTGGCAATCGACAGCGCGCGGCGCGGATAGGTCGCGCTCGTTGGTGTCGACGGGAGTACGTAAGGGGTTACGAAGATATGCTGCGTCAGGGAACTGGCTCTAACCTGCTCAAGCGACTGCATCGTGCTCAGAACCATATTCTGCGCAAATTGGCGCTCGAGATCGAGCTGCTCGTACTTTCCGACGACCTCAGATATCGAACTGGCGCCTGTCTTGGCCGTATTGATCTCCGCTTCGATGGTGGCCAACTGCTCCTTGGTGGCTTGAATCTTCGTTTGCATCGCCTGAATCTGCGGTGCATTGGGAGACAGCTTCTGTTTTCTCAGCGCCAGGAGTTCGGTCTCCTGCTGAGTGAGGAGCGTGCGCACGGTCTGGGCCAGCGTCACGTTGTTGGTCACGACGCTGGTATTGGGATCGATGACCCCTTCCTTGTTTCGAAACGTCGTCATTTCCGCCCTTATCGATTTCAAGCGGGTTTCGGCTCGGGTCACTTCGGCTTCGGCGTTGCGTATGGCCTCTTCGCGTACGCGCTTGGCAATGGTGTTGATCAGGCGCTCTGCCAGTTCCATCAGGGTTGAAGAGATCCGATAGGCGTCTTCCGCCGAGAAGGCCCGGACCTCGCAGATGGAAAGCCCGGTCACCTGGTCGTAGCTGGCCGTCACCTGGCGCCTCCAGTAGCCCTCGAACCGCTCGACCGGCTTCGTCCCGTCGAATCTCGACCACCAATCGATGTCCGGCCGGCTGTACATTGCCATGACGTCGAGCTTCGCCAACACATCACGAATGCCCTGCATGCCAACCAGGTAGTCCGGCACCATGTAGTTTCTGGTCGTACCGGGCATCGCCGGCGTGCCGAAAGCCGCGGCAAGGGCCGAAGTTGCCGCTGTACTCGTGCTGACGACAGGCGCCGTGTCACTCTCGGTCACGACAAAGCGGAATTCCGACACGTACTGTGCCGACGCATAATATCCATAGTACACCCAGGCGAGCATAACGGGCAGAATCACGCATATCAGAAACGAGATCCTCGTACTCCAGGACGCTTTCGCCTGCTCCGGAAGCGGCGGCAAGGTGAGAAGAACGCTGGCCGCCTGATCGGGATCTGCTTCGGTACCCGGTGATCTGGCGAATTGCCGTCGCCGGCCGGAAACCCTCATTTCGGGAGATGCAAGGGCTCCAGCAGCGTCCGATGCCGATGCTGAAGAGCGATTCGGGAGGCCTGCCGTTTCTTCCGGGCGGGCCTCATCGGACAGAGCCTCGAGCAGGTTATGCTCGTCGCGCTTGCGCCTCCGGCGGTTCAACCGGTCACGCGCGATTGAACTCCTCTCCGAGTTGAGCGTCGACTCTGGCTCGATACTGCCTTCGAATTCTGCTCGACCTTCTGGCTTTGACATCTAAATCGCTTCCATCACATGCGAAAGGGCGCGGCCAGATCAACGAGGTCCACCCTGACAGTCGAACCTCCAACAAGCTTGAAACTCAGCAACGAGGCGTTTGGTCTTGCACTGCAGACACCGGTCGTCCAGTCGACGACGCCACCACGTCCACCGGTCAGTATCGCATCGTACTGGGTGCTGTGCAACATGCCCTCCCCGGTGGCCGATGCCGATCTGGCGTCAAATCGGAGCATGTGCCTCAACTGCTCATCCTAATGCAGTACCTCTCATCCACGATCAGCGGCTCCGTCAGTCTTATACGCCCCTCGCGCTCGTAGAATGCCACGCTCGTCCCGTTGACGGTAACGTCCCGCACTGCTCCTTGCGGTTTCGGCAGTTCCACGCTCACTGGCGTATTCCCCGGCGGGGCCACATCGATCTCCAGGTCATTGGAGGATGCCCGAAGATCGACGTCAATGGGGCCACGAATTGTTGGCACTCGCGCCTTGAACCATTGCAAGGGACCCGGGTTCGGCCTCAATGTCATGATCTCAAACCCCGGTGAACGAGGCTGGACCCCCACGACGTAACGGGGAACGATGTTCGCCGGCGCCGTCGCCCAGGCATGATTCCAATCCTGGTTCGGCTTGTACGCGACATCCCATGCCTCTGTCGTCATGGTCGAGCCGACATCGTAACACATGTGAGCCCAGCTTCGAGGATGCCTCGCCGTCATCAGCTGGACAGCTTCGGTAGCCCGCCCCTCCTCAAAGAGCGCTTCCAGCAAGTACTGGGCAGCATAGACGCTGCACGCCATCCCTTTGCCTACGACAAATTCAAGGACGCCGGCCTTCGCCTCCGAAGGCACCAATCCACATGCAAGCGCAAACATGTTGGCATGAAGCGAAGTGTTCTTCGATCCAAGGCCATCCACATAGAGCCCCCGAGCCGGATCATAAAAATTCGCGCTGAACCCGGCTTTTGCTCGTTCGGCAGCCCCGCGGAACTGCTTCACGTCCCCGGTTCGGCCGATCGCATTGGCTATATTGGCTGCAACGAGCAGGGCCCGATGATAGAGGGCGTTGACTGCCGTATTCACCGGAAGCATTTCATATCCGTCGCGCTCGACGGCGGGCCAATCGACGATGTCACGCGGTCCCTTGCGCATGCGCAATCCAAGCAGGGACCGCACCTTCTTTGCCGAAGCTCCCAGCGCATGCGTCGAAATCAGGCCTTGCTCGTTGGCCAGGTACGCCAAGGTCTTCCGGCGCAGGTTTGTGTAGTTCGCTTCCAGCCAGTCGGTGTCGCCCGTGTAGAGATAGTCGGCCCACGCCATGAACAGGGCATGGAACTGCCATTCGGTAGGCCATGTCGGATGATTGAAAAGGTGCTGCTGCGAGGCACGCGCGATCGCAAATTCCTGGTCGACACTGTAGTGCCCCAGTTGCTGGATATAAGCGTCGGCTTCATAGGCAATCCGTTCGCGATCGCCATCGACATACACACCACAGAAGGTCGTCGCGCGAAGCGTGTATTTGCAAAGCTCGTAGACGTCGTTCAGCACTTTGTCCGAACAGACGAAATGGGAATTGCCGTCGTCGAATGGATATTCGGTTACGACCTGAAGGGCGCTCTTGACCTTCTCGGGCGGGGCCTGGATTTCGCAATAGCGGAAGGGCAGGACTTCCGCGACTCCTGGCGGCATCTTGACTGTGTGCGGTCCCGTATTCTGCGGATCCGGTGCGATGATCGCGCGGATGGGATCCTCGCTGCTGGTCACCGACAGCGAGCGCGCGCGGACCGCTCCGGGCGGCGCTCGATCCAGCCATCCATCAGCGGTGATTGATTCCCCCAGCCAAATCTCGACCTGACCGCCGGGCGACGACGGGACCGCAACGTCCACCGTGCCGAATGCAGCACGACCGAAGTCGAACAGGACGCGGTTTGCGTCCCCCTTTTGGGCCAAGGGAACCTGGGTCCTTTGCTGCAAAGGGTAACGCGGGATGACGTAGTCGAGCTCTGTGGCTGTTCTGAAGGTTTGAATTTCCGATCGGTGAGCAGCGTTCTTGCTGTCCCAGATCCAGACCGCCCAGCAGTAGCCGCTATCTGGTTGGAGAGGAGCGCCTTCGTGCCTGTATCCGACGGATCGGGATGTCTCTACACGACCCGAATCCCAGATGTCGGGTCCCGTTTCGATCCGTTCGGCGTCGGAGGCAACGACTATCCGATAAGCCGTCTGCCGGCTGTTCTTTGACCGTGGAACAGACCAGCCGTAACGCGGCCGGGGGGTCCGGATGAGGGTTCGCGCGGGATCCTTTAGTAGGCAGCAGAACAGCTGAGCCTGAGTCATCGATCAACTCTAGCCTTCTCGGCACTTTGGTCGACTGACAAAACGCCGCCCCGGTCCTTCCCGTGAACACACGTCTCGGAAACAGTCTCGGGTGCAAGCCGCTCCACTTCGAACCTTGCGCCGCCGCTCCCTACGAGACCGGGCTATTGGATTTCAGTTCTTCGACGATCTTGTAGCGCTCCCCCACGGACGTCTGACGCTCCGCCTTGAGCTCCTCGCTTCTGCGGCGGATATAGGTGCGGCGCCGCCGGATTTCTTGCCTGCGCTTTGCATCGGACTCCGCCAGCAGTTCCGCTTTCAGCGCGTCTCCTTCAGTGATCAACCGCTTCAAGTCGGAGCCGATCTCCGTCAGCTTGTCTGTGAGATAGTCCCGCTCGGCAAGAAGTTCACGTCTATCCATCTAGTCCCCCTTAAAGCTGGGTACCCCACGTCGAGCGCAACTATACATAGGGGAGGAGAGCCTGCCGTGAGCGAGTCCCAGATCGCCTGTATGTCGGGTAGCAAAGCAACGTCTGCAGCACAAGCTTGTCGAGGGCGCGCGGCGTTGAATTTCCGCACGCTCCTATGCTCCCGAGGCACGGTTTTGCGCACACTTGGACTGAACGGCGACACGCCTTCACCCGCGTGCACTTCTCCTGAGCAGTCCGGCTCGACCCTCCCCCTTCGCGCGGCCATTGCTTTGCTTCGGCTACCCGGCATGCAATACTGCGGCGCTTACCGAAATATGGGGTCCAGCTTAAAATGACCGACAATGAGACACCCGCCCAACGCCGCCAGGCGCGCAAGCAGCAGCGCAAGGCAGAGTTGGCAAAGATGACACCCGAGGAACGTCAAGCTCGTCGCAAGGCAAGGAAAGCCAAGTCTGCAGAGGGTCTGACGCCCGTGGACTCCAAAGCAGGCAAGCGCGACGGAAAGAAGGCCGAGAGGCGGGCCAAGATGGCCAGCATGACACCGGAGCAACGCACGGCGTTCAAGCAGGAGCGCAAGACTCGAAAAGCGCAACGCTCAAAGCCCTAAGGCTGCACCAGCAGCGGGCTGAGACCGCCATCGTCAAATGCCAGCCCGGGAACAAGATCGCCAGGCTGGATCGGATGGTCGGCAACGGACTTTGTCCGGTTAAGAATTCGTTACAAATACGTGCCTAACCGCCTGCGAACTGCTGAACAATTCTCAGTTCCGACAGGGCTGCCTTTATGACGGTGAACTCGGCGCTCGTCTCCAAAGCAGCCTGGCGCATCTCCATGCGGGACTTCCCTTCCATCGCCACAAAAGTGTCAACGGCCTTCAGAATTTCCTGATCGCTGCGTGTGTCGACCACGAAAGCATTGCGGCCGTGTACGGCATACTCGGCGGTACCGCCCAGCACCGGGACGACGGGAACACAACCGCAGGCCATTCCTTCCAGACCAGTGCGCCCGAACGCCTGGTAGTCGGACAAATCCAGAAACAGGTCGCTGGCCCGCAGCAGGTCGGGAACCTGCGCGCGCTTCAGGACTCCCCAGTTCTTGATGCTGGCCGGCAGAACGATACCGGCGGCTTCGAGCTCTTCGTCGGTGGCGCCGAAGACCTGCATCGAGACGTCGCCATATTTCTTGGCCACCGCCTGCATGATTCGCACCGTCCGCCGCGGGGCGCGCCTCGGTGTTGCCGGCCGCAGCATGGCCAGGATCGAGAGCGGCGAGCCCGGACGACGCAAATTGGGATAGTGGACGTCGTGGTCGATCGACGGGGTGACCTTGAGTACCTTGATGCCGTGATTGGCGTACACGATGTCACACAGCCACTGGGTCTTGGCGAAGAGCATGGCGTCTTTCAGCACCGTGTACGACTGGCTGGCCTTCAGCCAGCGCTCACTCTTTGCCGGATAGAACAGCGGTTCGTAGTCCTGAACGTAGTAGCCGAATTTGGGGACCGTTGTTGTCTCCCCCTTCATCATCTCGGCACGCGCGTTGGCGACGTCGAAGACCGATGCGTTGGTCGTCGCGACCACCATCTGGCACGAGGCGAAATGCTGGGCGAGCCCGGCGCCGTCGACATAGGAGAGGACAGGCACCTTCAGGGCCTCGAGCTCAGGATAGCTCGTAAGAAACTTGCTATAGTTGGGCGCGTTGACCGCCAACTTGACGTCGACGCCCAGCCTGGCCAGCCCCATGGCCTCCTGGGCGACCGAGTTGGATCCACCGCCGCCGCCTCCCGACGGCAACACGAACATGACACTGACGGTTTCCATCGCCCCCTGCGATCAAGTAATGGCAGCGCCGACCGAGGGCGACTTGTCTCGCTTCTCGACGGGCCGCGTTGTGACTTCCACCGACTCACCGCGCAACCGCCGGCGCAACTTTTTCCGAAGCTCCGTCAGCGACGTCAATTCAGCCATCTCGCGCTGAACCGCCTTCATATCAACTTCTGGATGCTTGAGCGCCAGCTGGGCGGTGCCACGCTTCGAGAGTTCGGCGCGACGCGCGCTTCCAAAGCTCGCCGACTTGACGTGATATACGTAGACATGGTCAGCGACGACGAGTGAATAGCCGGCCTTCCGCACACGAATGCAAAGGTCGTTTTCCTCGCCGTAGCCCATGGGGAACGCCACTTCGTCAAGGAACCCTACCTGTTCAACCACCTCGCGCTTCATGAGCGTGCAAAAGCCGTTGAGCAGGGTCGCTTCCGGGAACTGCCTGGGCGACAGGTTGTTGACCAGCTGCGAAACGTCCTCGGGCCGCACCCCTTCCGGCAGCGGATTGCTGCTCCAGCCGCCCTTTACATCATGCAATTCCGGCACCGACTGCCACGAGGCGGCATTCGACACGGGCCCGATCATCGCCGCCTTCGGGTGCGCCCGAACGACCTCGAACAAGCCCTCCAGCCAACCAGGCGTGACGATCGTGTCACTGTTCAACAACACGACCCACTCGGCGGTGGCACGGCTCATGCCGATGTTCGCCGACTTCGTGTAACCGAGATTCGTCTCGTTCTCGATCAGCCGGATCCAGGGCTTGCCGCGTGCATACGATCGCAGCTGCATGCGCGTCGTATCCCCCGACTTGTCGTCGACGATGGTGACCGTATGTGGGAGCGAGGTGTTCCGGGCGATCGACTCCAGACAGCCCAGTGTCTCCTCGACGGCATTGTATACACAGATGACGATATCGACCGACATCTTGGAATCGGGCGGCCACGACCAGCCGGTGCCCCCCTCTTCCCCATCGGCCCGACCAGGCGGCAAGGCCATGACCGGCTGCGCCGACTGCCAGTGCTCGAGGCCCTTGAGCAGCGCCAACTGCCCGGCAATGTTGGGATCCTCCATCATGACTTCATGCGGCGCAGGCCCGGCATTCTCCGCCTGCGATGCGCCGCTGCCCAGATAGATGTCGCCAAGGGCAATATCGACGAAGCCGGCGAACTCGAAGATCAACACAAGACTGTGGCCGACATCGCTCAACGATTCCCTGGCTTTCGCTGCCAGCAGCTGGCGATGGTCGTTGCGGATCGGCAACGTATGATATTCGCCGTTACGGCCGATCCTGACATTCTTGCGGATCGTGAAGAGGCGCTTGACGTCGATCTCGGGCTTGTCGGGTGCAATCCGTCGACGCTCGGCAACGATTATCTGTTGGATGATCAGAGCTTCCTGCTTGCCGCCCCCACCCGAGGGTTCGGCCGCGCGCGCGCAGAAGCTGAACTGGCGAGGCGACGCCGCCAAGATCTGCAGCGAATCCAGGCCGGCTTCCAGTCGCAGGTAGGGTCCTGCGATCTCCCCGTGAAGAGCAAGGGCCAGAACGCTGGGACGGTCTCGCCCGTCCCGCAGTCCGCGCGGCGCGATTTCGGTGAGCCTTGCGCCTACCGCCGGGCATGGCGCCTTGCTCGCCAGATGCCATTCGTCCGTTATGTCGGTCCTACGCGTCATCAAGGCGAGCTTCAGTCTGCCCGACCAATGCTCGAAACGTCCGTTCACGACTGCGTTCGAATCGAGCGACACCTGGCGTGGCTTGAATTCCCCGGCGAGCGCCCCGCCGGCTATGCCCACCGCCGCAAAAGCAAACTGCACGATACTGCTCTGCCCATCGCGGACGATCAGGGCGACGCCTTGCTGACCGGCTTCGAGCGTCCCGGGCAATTGGAGGCGAGCCGTACGGAACAGCCACTTCGACCAGAGTATGACTGTTGCCCGTGCTCCGGGAATGACTTTGCCCGAGGCATCGGTGAGGACAATCTCCACTTCCGTACGAGAGTCGGCGCGCCCGACGACCACAACGTCCAGAAACTGCTGCGCCGCGAAGCCTTCTACGCGTTGCGCAATGGATACGAGCTGGTTCGCTGGTGTCTTGCCAAAAACGACTGATAGGCAGGGTGTCGCAAATGGCAGTTCGCGCGTGGCGGCGTCACGCTTGACCGTCACTCCGGCCGGTGCGGACACACTCCAATGAACCGGACGGCCTTCGGTCCATTTCTCGAACCGGGCATTGAGCAGGACGTTGGAGACGTTCGGGCTGGGCGGCGGCGGCGGCACCGTCGCAGGCTCGATCTGGACGCTGGTGATCTCGCCGGCTTGGGTAGCAACGACCAGCGGCGGCTCGACCACCCCGTGTCCGTCATCGAACGCCCCGTCGCCGCCAGCCGAGACTGGAGCGGTGCGACGAAAGCCCGTCACCAATCTCGCCGCGAAACTCCTGGCCGAGGCCAGAACCCTGGTCGCGACAACGGGATCCTCGATACGACAGAATTCGATTTCAACCTTGCCCGCGCCGGAGAACCGCAGCGACAGGTAACGTTGCCCCAGTGACGCCGCACCGCTCGATCTCAGCGGGACGGAAAACTCGTGCCAGTCGTGATTGAGGGGGACGGCACCGATCAGACGGCGATCCACTTTTCGATGCTCGTCATTGCCGGTGAACAAGCCAATGGAATCGAGCTGCAGCTTCGCGCCGTCGCCCTGTATTCCCCTAAGGCGAACCCTGGCGACTTTCACGCCGCTTTCTACTATTCCCGGCCCCAGCGAATGCCACAACCGGACTTGCTCGGGTGGCGTCGTCAGCTGCAACCGCACGCCCCGTTCAGCTTGCGACTCCAGGGGCTCAAGCGCAATTTGCATCGGCTGGCCGCGGTTCACATGCGTGACGAACCACTCTCTGCAAAACCGGAACCCGCTCCTCGGGTTCACAACGCTTGCAGAAACCCAGTTCTCGAACGTCGAGTTGAAAGGATGCTCGCCGCCGGTATCGCCCAGCATTCTTTGCCCCGCATTTCCTAGCCAGCCAACTTAAGACGCTTAGCAATAAGCATACCGGTACCAATGGCGGCCGAGCCGCCCCAACCCGGCATGTTTTCCGGCCTGCTAGACCTTTCTATCGCTAATAAAGCTATTATACACAGACATCAGGTACTGACCATAGCGGCTCTTGCCCGCCGAAGCTGCCAGCTTCAAAAACGCCTCCAGCGAGATGTAGCCGAGGCGCAATGCAATCTCTTCCGGACAGGAAACACGCAGCCCCTGGCGTTGCTCGAGGATCTGCACGAATTGGCTGGCTTCCGTCAGCGCTTCATGGGTGCCGGTGTCGAGCCAGGCGAACCCGCGGCCCAGAACCTCGACGAAAAGTTCACCCCGTTCCATGTAGGCGCGGTTGACGTCGGTGATCTCGATTTCGCCCCGCGGTGAGGGTTTCAAGTTCGCGGCGATATCAATCACGCGATTGTCATAGAAATAGAGGCCGGTCACCGCTGCATTCGACTTGGGCTTGGCGGGCTTTTCTTCGATCGAAATCGCCTGCCCCTTCGCGTCGAGCTCGACCACGCCGTAACGTTCGGGATCGGCGACGACGTAGGCAAAGACCGTCGCGCCCACCTCTCGTTCCATGGCGCCGGCCAGCGCCTCGGGCAATCCATGGCCGTAGAAGATATTGTCGCCCAGGATCAGAGCGACCCTGTCCGAACCGACGAAGTCGCGCCCGACGATGAAGGCGTCTGCAAGGCCGCGCGGCGTCTCCTGGATGGCGTATTCGAGCCGCAGCCCCCACTGGCTTCCATCGCCCAGGAGCCGCTGGAAGAGCGGCATATCGAGCGGCGTCGAAATTATGAGGATCTCCCGGATCCCAGCGAACATCAGCGTAGAGAGAGGATAATACAGCATCGGCTTGTCGAAGACGGGCAACAGCTGCTTCGAGACCACCGCCGTCACCGGATACAAACGGCTGCCCGTGCCGCCCGCAAGAATAATGCCCTTCATCCTGTGCCCTGCGTTGCTACTTCGTCGCCTTGCCATTAGACCAGAATCGTTCCTATAAAAAGGACGTTACGTGTTGGGAGCAGTTGCTGCATGCAGACAATCGAGGCGTCATTGCCAGGGGTGATTGTCTTCGAGCCTCGCCGTTTTGGCGATGCCCGCGGCTTCTTCGTCGAGACATTTCAGGCAGAGCGCTACGCTGCAGCCGGCGTCCCCGGTCCGTTCGTCCAGGACAATCTGTCGAGATCGACTCGCGACGTGTTGCGCGGCCTGCATCTGCAGAATCCGCATTCTCAAGGCAAACTCGTAAGCGTTCTGCGCGGCGCTGTCCTCGATGTCGCGGTGGATGTCCGGGTCGGCAGTCCGACGTTCGGCAAGTATTTCTCGGCCGAGCTCAGCGAGGAGAACGGCCGACAGATGTTCGTTCCGCGTGGCTTCGCCCACGGGTTCGTCGTCCTGTCGGAGACGGCCGACTTCTTCTACAAGTGCGATGGTCCCTACAGTCCAAAGGACGAGATCACCGTGCGCTGGTGCGACCCGGCGCTCGCCATCGATTGGCGCATTGCCAATCCTCAGGTGTCGGCCAAGGACGCCGCCGCGCCTTTGCTCTCGGAGATATCGAACCTGCCTCGGTACGAGGTCTGACATTGCGAATTCTTGTCAGCGGCGTGACGGGACAAGTCGGAGCGGCTCTGGCGACGAAGCTGGCGGCCTTCGGTACCGTCGTGCCCGCCCCTCGCGCCATGCTCGATCTCACACGGCCACAGGATATCGGCTCGCGTCTGGACGAGATGGCACCGGACATCATCGTCAATCCCGCCGCCTATACCGCCGTCGATCGCGCCGAGGATGAGCGCGATCTCGCATTCCTCGTCAACGCCGAGGCGCCGCGAGCGCTGGCCGAATGGGCGGCGAGCCGACGGATACCGCTGCTGCACTTCTCGACCGACTACGTCTACAGCGGCCGCGGAAGCGACCCTTGGAAGGAAAGCGACGGGACCGGCCCGCTATCCGTCTACGGCGCCAGCAAACTGGCCGGCGAAACCGCCATTCGTGAAGTCGCCGGCCCGCATCTCATCGCTCGTACGTCATGGGTCTATGCTCCGACCGGCGGCAATTTCCTGCGCACCATCGTGCGGCTGGCCCGGGAGCGCGAGGAGCTTCGCATTGTTGCCGACCAGATCGGCGCTCCGACGTCGGCCGCCATCATTGCCGACGTGGTTGCAACCTTCTTCGCATCGCCCGGTGGGCTTGCGTCGGCCATCGAACGCACGGAGGGTCTCGTCCATGTGGCGGCTTCGGGCAGCACGAGCTGGCATGGCTTCGCGACGGCCATCGTCGAGGGCCTGCGGGCAAAAGGTGTTTCAATGAAGGTGGAACGGGTCGTTCCGATCGGTACGGCCGACTATCCCACCAAGGCGCAGCGTCCCATGAATTCGCGCCTCGATTTGTCTAAGCTGTCGAAGGTCCTGGGGCATTCGACGCCGGACTGGCCGGCAGGCCTCGGGGCGGTGCTCGACGAGCTCGTCGCTGCGGGCATCTAGAGCCCGATCTGATCGTTCGGACCGACCACGGCATCAACGACGGTTTGCTTCGTGCCCAAAGTCTGCTTTGTGCCCATCTGGTATCCCCTGGACCAGTACGCGACCTCCCGCCTCCGGGCGAAGAGCATCGTCGAGTTGTTACGACACGACCCGCACTGGGAGGTGGAACTGGACTACAGCGGCGATGCCGATATCGCCGTCATCGTCCAGCTGTGCAGCGACCGGACCCTGGAGGCGATCTGCGGGAATCGCGATCAGGTGGTGGTCTATGATATCTGTGATCGCTTCTTTGCGACCGACAGCCTTTTCAGGACCGACGAAGGTGTCCTGCACGCGCGAACCCGCTGTCTCGAAACCATCGATCGCGCCGATGTGCTGATCGTTCCCACGCAGCGGCTACAGGCCGAGCTCAATAGCCTGTTCCCGGCAAAGCCGTGCTTCCATCTTCCCGAGCTGGTCGACTACGGCGCCGTGCCGGGTCCTGCAAGCCCGGCGGACTCCCGCCGCTTCGTCTGGTTCGGCCACACCACGCGCGGCAACTTCGAAAGTGCCCGCTGGATGATCGATCATCTCGTGGCCGCGCACCGCTACCAACCGGTGCTCGTCACGACGCCCAACACGATGCAACGGCGCTATCCTGCCTACGCCGACTTCTGCGTCGCCTGGTCCTTCGAGGCCATCAGGTCGGAACTTGCCGCGGCCTCGCTTTGTATCGTGTCGCATTCCCCGTCGGAGCCATTCAAAAGTCCCAACCGCTTCGCAACGGCGATGGTGCAAGGCGTTCCGACCCTGGCAAGCGGGTCTCCCTCATGTGACGACATCCTCGAGGCCGCCGGCTATTCTCAATTCTCCGTCAACACCCCGCTCGACGTCGACCGCGCCCTGGAATTCCTGGCTGATCCGGCGCGCCGCGCCGCCTACGTGGCCGACGTGCAGCGGGAGATATGGCGACGCCACGCGCCCGAGGTCGTGACTCGGGCCTATCTCGAGCTCTTCGAACGGATCCAACCCGACCGGGACAATTACTGATCCGGCGTCCGCCCAGGCGTCTGTCGTTCCCGATCCAGGAACCAGCGCCATGTCGCCTGAAGGCCAGCTTCCAGACTTGTCCCGGGCGAATATCCAAAGGCCCCGATCGCCTTGGCGATGCTCGTGTGGGTCCGCCGGACCTCGCCTGCACGCCACGCATCATAGCGTAATTCGAGCGGCCAATCCGGCCCCACAACCCGCCCGACCTTGTCCAGCAGCTCGGTGAGGGACGTCGGACTTCCCGAGCCGAGGTGGAAGATGCCGGACGCTTTCACGTCCATTGCCTGGACAATGCCGTCGCACAGATCGTCGACGAAGACGAAGTCCCGAGCCTGACTTCCGTCGCCATAGATGGTGACGGGCTCATGAGCCAGTATCTGCCGAAACAGATGAGCGACGATGCTGCCCTTGCGTGTCGAATAGGGTCCATAGACGTTGGCGAACCGCAGCACGGCCGAATGCAAGCCGTATGAACCGGCGAAGGCGTGCGCATATCCCTCCATTGCCAGCTTCGAGGCGCCATAAGGCGAAGATGGCTTTGGCAGCATGTCCTCATGGATGGGACCACTGGTGTCCCCGAACATGGCGCCCCCCGTCGAAGCGAGCACGACATGATCGATGCCGGCATCCCGGGCGGCCAGGAGCACGTTCAGCGTCCCCCGTGCGTTGACCTCGAAACTGAGATCGGGATCCTGGATAGACTCCACCACGCGCGTCTGGCCCGCGAGATGAACGATCGCGGTGCAACCGGCGGCCGCCCGCCTCACGGCGGCCAGATCGCGGACATCGCCGTCATGATTGATGACGGAGCCGTCAGCGGCGAGTCCGGGTACCGTCAGCGACCCGTTGTCCAGTACGACGAGCTCCGCTTCGGGATTCCGGGCCCTGATGCGACGCATCAAGTTGGTTCCGATGAACCCGCGCCCACCTGTGATCAGGATCTTCTGCTTGGCCACGTACTGAACCGCCGGGGTGGAGGGAGGCTGCTATTCCGCAGCGATCTTATCGAAATGTTCGCGCGCGATGCGCGCGCGCTCCGGCGTCCAGTACGATGCACAGGGAATCTTCGAGAAATCCACGCGGTCGCGATAGAGGCGTGCAACCTCCGTGATCTCCTCGAGCAGGCCCCGCTCCAGGGTCGTCGAGGAAATCCCGAGGGCCTGGAAGTTCGGATTGGAGACCTTGAGATCGTTCTCGTCGAGCTCGTTGCGTGGGTTGGGAATGTTCTCGATGGCGGCGCCGGTGAGCTTTTGCACGATCATCGCGAGGTCGCGAATGCGATGCGTCTCGGTCATCTGATTGATGATGCGGACGCGGTCACCGGCTTCCGGAGGCGATTCGATGGCCCGGCGGACGCAATTCACCGTATCGCGGATGTGAATGAACGCCCTCGTCTGCCCGCCCGTCCCGTGGACGCTCAGCGGGTAACCGACGGCGGCCTGCATCAGGAAGCGGTTGAGCACCGTCCCGTAGTCGCCATCGTAGTCGAACCTGTTTATGAGCCTCTCGTCGAGCACCGTCTCGGGCGTCTGCGTGCCCCACACGATGCCCTGATGCAGGTCGGTGATCTTCAGCTTGTCGTTCTTGGCGTAGAACTGGAAGAAGAGCGCGTCCTGCGTCTTGGTCATGTGATAGATGCTGCCGGGGTCCGGCGGGTACAGGATCTCGCGATCGACATAGGTTCCGTCCTGAAGCGGAACCTTGATGTTGAAATACCCTTCCGGAACGACCGCACCCAACGCGCCATATCCGTAGACGCCCATCGTCCCAAGATGCACGCACTGGATGTTGCGGTCGACCTCGACGATGGCGGCAAGGATGTTGTTGGTCGCGTTGAGATTGTTGTTGACCGTATAGCGCTTGCAGTCCGCCGACTTCATCGAATAGGGCGCCGCGCGCTGCTCCGCAAAGTGAACGCAGGCGACCGGTCGAAATTCGCTCAAGACCGCCCGGAGGGAGTCGAAATCGGCGGCGACGTCTATTTCGCGAAAATGGATCGTGCGGCCCGACACGGCCCTCCAGGTTTCCAGCCGTTCGGCCAGGGGGCGAATTGGTGTCAGTGAGTCTGCGGACAGTTCGGATTCTATGCGCCGCCGTGAAAAATTATCTACGATTACAACGTCATAGCCCGCGCGGCTGAGATGCAGGCTGGTCGGCCAGCCGCAAAAGCCGTCTCCTCCGAAGACCACAACCGTGCCTTCAGCCATTACGCAGTTCCCATCATTGCGGACTCCCTACACGGCTCAAGACACCGCAACAACTTCCCCCCACAGCGACTGAAGTCAAGGGGTTTGGCGAACCCTAGTAGTTCGAACTCCGTGTCAGATCGTAGTACGTACCGGAAACGGCCCGGATCACCTGCATCAGCTTCAGGAACTGCGCGGCCTCAGCCGTGGCCATCACGACGATGTCCTTGTTGCGCAACTGAATTTGCTGGGCGGAGAAATAGCCCCCCGCCTGGGTCAGATCGATCCTGTAGATGAACGGAATGCTGCCCGCGGTCTCCAGGGTGTCGACTCGCGAGGTCACATACTGCGTGTCGACGGCCTGGTGATCGACCGTGAGTACCTTGCGCGCCAGAGGAGCGGGCTCGTAGCGAAAGAGATATACGGCCGCGAGGTTGGTGGTCGTTTCGATCCCGCCGCCGGCACGTGCAATGGCTTCGGCCAACGTGATCGACTCGACGTCGAAGGGATACTGGTTCACCTTCTGAGTCGCGCCCATGACGAGGAAGGTCCTGGGATTGAAGACCAACGAGATATTGTCGTTGGGCTGGGCGACGATATTGTCTTCCGAATTCGACATTACCTGGGTGAGCGGCACCGAGAAGGTCTGCTGCCCCCGCATGAGGCGGAGATCCATCTGGGTTGTGGTCTGCTTTGGCCCGCCGGCCCAGGCAACCGCGTCGAGCAGCCTTTCGCCGCGCAAGGTCAGCGGCATGAGGCCGGCCCTGTTGACTTCACCTCCCACGGCAATGGTGTTGCTTACGTTGCCTGCCATCGACACGACAACTTGCGGGCGCACCGTCTGGCCCGAGAGGCCCTCCTGGATAACGGCCGCGGCCTGCGAAGGCGTGCGCCCCGCCACGGTCACGCGCCCGACATAGGGGACGGTAACCTTTCCGTCGGATTCGACCAGTTGAAGCGGAATCGTGGACGGTTGCGGCGCCGCCATGCCCGGCGTTCCGGTCATCAATGCCGGAACCGTGCCCTGGAACAAGGTTGAGCCCGCCGTCTCATAGATCGTGATGCCGATCAGATCTCCCGGCTTGAGCGCGACACTCGGGGTGTATTTCTGCGTCCGGTAGTTCGCCGGAAAACTCTCGGGCCGATAAGTTGCCAGCGTCCGACTCACCAGCGATGTGACCTTGACGACGTACACATCCCAATTTTCGTCCTTCGATCGGATGAGCTGCGTCGAAGTGGGCGCCACGCCCGGGAGGGCATCGCAGGATCCGAGACCCAGGAGGAGGAAACTTAATAGTATCCGCGAAAACAGCGTCATTTCCTGCCAAAATCCGTAAAAGGAACAGGTCCCTGCCTCGGAGCAAAAGCAGGTCGGTATCGACCGTATCATATATTTCCGGACGCAAGGCAGCGCGCGGCCGTGACCGTTGTGAATTAAATCGTTGAACGGTGCGCAGGAGCATCCCAAAGTTGACGACTATCCCGTTAAAATCGGCATCCCTTTCAGATCGGGCCGACGGCGCATGGCTCATATTGGTTACGTAGACGGGCTCTCCCGGGGCCACATCAGAGGGTGGGCGGTCGATCTGGAGGCCCCCGGGCATTGCGTCCTGGTGCATGTCGAATCAGGGCATTTCGCGGAACGCCGACAGATCGTTGCCGATCGCTATCGGGCCGACGTGCACAAGCAGGGCATAGGAGACGGATACTGCGGCTTTGCCGTCCCCGCGAAGTACTTCGATCCGGCAGCACGTATCCGCTTCTTGTGTGGCCAGCCCATCCGCGAACTGGGGCGCTTCTCGTTCCGGGCCGCGCGCCCCAAGGCCACCACCTACAGAAAAGGCCCCCTTGTCCTTCGCCTCGACCGACGCGCCGCCGGCGCGAGCCTGACCGGCTGGGCCGTGAACCGCCAGGATCTCGAACAGAGGCGCCGCCTCCTCCTGTGCGCGAACGGGCACATCCTCGCCACGCAGTCGGCCACCCTCTTCCGTGAGGACAGCCTCGCGGAAGGAGGCGACGGGCTCCACGGTTTCAGCCTGCCGCCCGTCGATGCTTCCGCGGGCCTGACCATCGTCGATGCCTCGACCGGGACGGCGATCGACCTGAACTGATGACCGGACTTCGCATTGCCCTGATCGACGCCGTGCCGACGGATGGTTGGCAGGGGCCCACCCATGCCTTTCAGGAGGCGGCGCGCAGCCTCTCCCGCAGCGGCCACCAAGTGATGGCGATCGATGCTTCACAGATCGGTCCGGGCGCCCTGCCTCCGCTTCTCACCGCACAGAACCGTGCAACCGCAACACGGCATATGCTGGCAAGCCACCGGCTTGCGATGCAACTGGCCGAGAATCCTCCCGACCTCGTCATCGCCCCCTTGCGGGGAGGAATCGTTCAGGCCCCGCTCATGGCAAGGGCCTGCGGCGAGGCCTTCACCGAAACACGCTTCGCGCTGTGGTCCAACGAATCGTCGCGCGATCGGCTCATCGGCGGAGATGGGCCAGTCGGAGATCTCTCCCCCGTGATCGCCGACGCCATGGAGCGCCAGTGCCTAGCGCTGGCCGATGCTCTCATCGTCGATGATGCGTCGAGCCTGCCGGTCTCCCTGGGAGAAAGCCTGAGCCTGCTTCCGCACGTTTCGTGCCGCCGCACCCCTGCCCCGCCGCGCCCCGGCTCCGGGACGGACATTCAGGAAATCGTCCTTGTCGGAACGTTTCAGCGCTCGAGCGGCGTGCCGGAATTCATCGAAGCCATCGAGCAACTGGAGAAACGCGGCGTACTGGGCCAGCGCCTGGTCACCTTTGTCGGACCGATCGGCGATTCGCGATACGGCCTCAGCAAGGAGTGGCTGGGTCAACGGGCAGCCAGATGGGCTTTCCGCTTTCGGGTGGTCTCCGAATCAAATCGGGAAGCCGCGCTCGCCTATGCAGCCCAGGCCGGCCGACTTGCCGTCGGCCTATCGCCCCACGGCGAAGAGCTCGAAGCCATCCCCGCCCGGTGCCCGCGTCATGTCGTGCATCCGGCGCGGCCGATGTCCGACGGCGATCTCGTCTCCGGCCTTGCGGCGGCGATCTCCGCCGCCCTGCACGATGCGGGTCTAGGCCCGCAATCCGAAGCCGAGCTCGATTGGAATGGTGTGCTGGACGGAGTCCTGGAGCAACCCATCCGCGCTCGACGGACATCCCCCATGAGCGTCTCGGTCTGCGTCCTGCATTACAATCGGCTGCCGTTGCTCGAACGCGCGCTCTCCAGCATTCCCGAAACCATCGATGGCCGCGATGTCGAGGTCATCGTCATCGACAATGCGACGCCCATGAGCGGCATGAAGGCCAGGATCGAAGCGGTCGCAGGCCAGCGACGCCGTCTCAAGATCATGGATCTGCGGGAGCGGCTTCCCCAGGCGGCTGCCTGCAATCTGGGACTCGCCGCCGCCGAGGGCGACGTCGTGGCCTTTCTCGACGACGACAACTTCTATGTTCGCGACGGGTTGGCCCGTCTGGCGGCTGCAGTGAGCGCACATGACATCGTGGTGACCAACCTCGAAATCTTCGACGGTCACGAAGGGACTGCGAGCTCCGGCCGCCTCCTCTTCCTCGGCGAGGCTCACTCCGCGGGCCTTTTCTACAATTTCTTCGGTGATACTGCGATGGCGGTGCGCCGGGCTGCCTTCACTCCCCAAGGCTGCTTCCATGAGATGAGCTGCGAGTATCCGAGCCTCGATTGGGTCAGCCTGGCCAAAGCGTACGGTCGAGGCTTGAGGATAGGCGTCCTCCAATGGCCGGCTGTCAGATATCGTCGAGATACGGCACGGGCTGACATCCAGGCGGCCAAGCTGGACCAGGCTGGCGCGCGGTCCCTCGTCTTCAACGCATATGGCGGCCGGTTCGATGCCGAGATGGTCGCTCGCTACGCACAGAATCTCGAACTCGGCGATCTCTAAGGTTTCGATTGGCCCGCATATGTGAGGTTGTTTCCCGTCAGGAGTAGACGTCCTCGCTTCAGGAACACACCGGTATCGGCGACGACGACGTCGATGCGATGGGCCTGCCCTTCCTTCAGCGCACGCGGCAACGCGATCTGGAAACCGTAGGCTCCGGTGCCGATATTCAGCGCTCGCAGATCGTTTCGCACCCCGTTGGCGACCGTGCGCGCCAGGAACTTTCCATCGACGAACGCCGCCACTTCCACGGAGTGCTCGGGATGATCGGGCTGCCATACCCAGCCGCGGATCCTGGAATCGACGAGATCGCAATAGCCTTCATGACCGGACTCTTCCAGCGCCGCTGCATTCGCTGGGATCGAGTACTCGCCGAGCACGATATCCGTGCCACCGATGGAGATCGTCAGGTTCCTCGTCCGCCAATCGCCTTTGAAGCCGAAGGGGCCGCGCCAGATCTCAAACGCGAAACCGCAGCCCCGTGCATCCCGGCCGGAGAACGCAATCGCCGGCGTCGCGATGTTCGCCAGCACCGTCCGTGGGCGGCGGTGGTCGATGACACCCTCGATCTCGACCACGCGTCGCGGATTATCGAGGTCCTTCACCCAACCGTGGACTACGCCGTTGTGAATCCCGAATACGCGGCCGATATAATGAGTTCCGTTGCTGGCCTGCCAGTGAAAGCCCGTCCCGACCGCGGACGCCGAGTCATTCTCTCCGGCGGGCCGTCTGGACTTCGCATTCGCCTGGAAGGCGCCTGCCGCACGCGGACGTCGGGAGCGCTGCTTCGGCTCGGGCAACCAGCCGATACGACGCAGCGGCGCGGCGACGACACCCAGCAAGCTCTCTATGCGGCCCTGCGCCTGTGGCGGCGCCCGTCGAATGACCGCCGACCCTCCCAATCGTCCGCGCCTGCCCAGCGCTCTCTGCAGGCCCTTGGCCATCAGGAGCGTCTCGCGCAAAGCCAGGGGAGCCGCCGCGAGCTGCGGCCGGGCGGAACGAAACTCGGACGTGGCGCGGCTGTACTTCTTGTCGTGCAGGCGCTCGTCGTCCCACCCGTCCACGCTGCAGAGTTCCTGAAGGACGGTTTGACAGACAAATCCCGCAAGCTGGGCCTTGGCAACGAGTTCGTGATCATGGGCGAGGACGCCGTAGTCCGCCGTGAACCTGCCGAGGGCGTCGAAGGCTGCGCGTCGAACGAACAGCGGCATCGGGGTGATATCGGTGTGGTAGAACCCCTGGGCCGGGTCACCGAGCAGTTCGGCGCTGAGAAAATTGCGGCTCGGCGACTGCGCGGGAAACATCACGCGGAACAGGCACGTCATCAGGTCGCTGCGACTGACTTCGGCGACTTTCGCGAAGGTCGAAAGCGCTTGCGGCCTCAGCAACGTGCCCGACCAGAGAAACAGCAGATGGTCGCCCCGGCTCGCACTGGCCAGGAGATTGAAGGCTGCACCGGCGCCGAGATCGAAGGCGGGAAGGATGGTCGCCCGCATGCCGGCCTCGTTCACCGCAGACGTCAGGCGATCCATGGCAGAAGCATCGGCGGTGTCGATCGCCACGAGTATCTCGGAAGGGGGAGGCTTCGGCAGTGAAGACAGCGTCGACATCAGCCGATCGTCGTCATCCGCGTGATAGATGCAGACGGAAATGCTGTCGGGAGTGCTCCCCGGTTTGACGGCCGGTTGCGGCAGCAGGTGCTCCAGCAGGCCGCGGCCGAGGTCGTCGTGGAAGCGGCTCCATTGTTCCAGGTTCTCGGCATTGTCGAAACTCGGCGCCGCGACGTATCCGCCCTGCTGAATCGCCTCGTCGAGCTTTTGCGCAAGAAAGACCGGATGGGCCGGGCAAAGCACATGCGGCCGGTCGGACGCCAGGATCAGCTCCGGCGTCCCTCCGGAGTCGGAAGCGACGAAGGGAATCCCGCAGATCGCCGCTTCGTAGACGGCAAGCGACGAGTTCTCGATGATTGAAGGCATCACGGCGAGCCGATCGCCGCCCAGGAGATACTCCAGCGCTTCGAATTGCTGGAGATCGGTCCGGATCTCGACGTTCGTGGGCCAGGCCGCGGTTTCGGCCTTGATGAAATCGAGGACGCTCTCGCCATTGCGTTCCGTCAGCGACGAACCGGCCTTTCCCAGGAACGTAACGACCCGTGGCAACGGCCGGTTCTCGCGCATCAGGCGGTTGATGGCCTGGATGAAGACCAACAACCCCTTGCGCGCCTCGAGCCTCCCGAAGAAAACGACCTCGTCGATCGGATGGCGCGTGCCGTACTGCAATCCGCGACGTTCCTGCAGGGGCGCTAGATGGTCGAACGTCGCCACGTTCGGCTGGACATAGGTGGTGTTCGGGGCAATCGCGTAGCCCTGGCTGAGCATCCAGCGCAGGAGATGGAGGCTGCCGCCGATGACCATGTCGGCCAGCTCTACGCTGCACCGTTCGGCATGGACCCTCGCGAGATCGTCGAGGCGCTCCAGCGGCTGCAGGCCGTAGAGTCTGTTCCACATCCAGGGCGAGGATGTCTTGACGACGAACAGGGTGTTGGCCAGCGCCAGCCCCTGGCGCTTCGCCAGGAGACTGAGATAGCCGCTTCCCCGCCACTCCGAGACATGGACCAGATCCGTGGGATGGGCGATGAGATAGCGCATCAGGTTGTAGGATGCATGTATCCATCGGTCGCTGCCCGCCGAGAACCGGTCGACATGGGCATAGTTCGGCACGGGGACGAACTTGATCCCCTTGTTGCCGTAGTGCTCGATCCAGTGATCCAGGGTCTCGTTCTCGACCTCGTGCCCCTTGAGGTAGAGGATCGTCACCTCATGCTCGGTCTTGGCCAGGAATTCCGCGAGGGCGGCGTAGGTCGTGCCGATACCTCCGTTGCGGACCGGTCCGACGATGTCTTCCGTGGCGATGCAGATCCGCAGCCGCCGGGGCGTGCCCTCGAAACGCGGGAGCGTGGCAAGCCCCGGAAACGTCATCGACCACGCCGTCGACGTCCGCGGGACGAGGGTCTCCAGATTGCCGACGGGCGTCGGCCGACACAGCACTTCCTCGATGGCAACACTGCCCACGTCACGGCTGCCCAGCTGGTAGCCGGGTTCTTTATCGGCGTCGCGGTTCACCACACCTCCGGGGACAGGCAAGTCGAATCAAGGAGTTAGGTCGATTACAGGCCATCAGGCCTGTATGCCGGCCGTCACGTCAAGGGACCACGTCGCACGAGGCCGTGACCTGCCAGGGGCCCTGTTCAAGGGCTGGGCCGGATGGACGGTGCCTCGGGGCTGTTTCCCGGCGGGTTGCCGCCCCGGCCGATGCCTTCGTAGTCAAATCCCAGCCGGCGCATTTCCTCGGGGTCGAAGATGTTGCGCAGGTCGACGATGCGGGGCTGACGCATCGCCTCCTTGAGGCGGCGCGGGTCGAGGCCGCGGAACTCGTGCCATTCGGTGATCACCACCAGCACGTCTGCGCCGGTCGCGGCCTCATAGGCGGTCCTGGCGAAGGCCACGTCCTTCAGCAGGTGCCCCGCCTCCGTCATCCCCTCAGGATCGAACGCCACGATCTTGCCGCCCGCCGCCTGCAGCGCCGGCACGATGTCCAGCGACGGCGCATCGCGCATGTCGTCCGTGTTCGCCTTGAAGGTCAGGCCCAGCACCCCGATCGTCAGCCCCGACACCGAGCCGCCGCAGAAATCGATGACCTTCTGCGCCATCTTCTTCTTGCGGCCGTTGTTCACCTCGATCACCTGCTCGACGATCGTCTGCGGCGCATTCGCCTCGCGCGCCGTGTAGGCCAGCGCCAGCGTGTCCTTGGGGAAGCACGAGCCGCCGAACCCCGGACCCGGATGCAGGAACTTCCGACCGATGCGGCCGTCCAGCCCGATCCCGCGCGCCACGTCGTGCACGTCGGCGCCGACCTTCTCGCAGAGGTCCGCGATCTCGTTGATGAAGGTGATCTTCGTCGCCAGGAACGCATTGCCCGCGTACTTCGTCACCTCCGCCGTCTCGATGTTGGTGAACACCATCGGCGTCTGGATCAGGTTCAGCGGACGGTAGATCCCCGACATCACGTCCTGCGCCCGCTCGCTCTCGACGCCGATCACCACACGGTCGGGCTTCATGAAGTCCTCGATCGCCGCGCCCTCGCGCAGGAACTCAGGGTTCGACGCCACGTCGAACTCGCCGGCCGGATGCGCCTCGCGGATGATGCGGGCAACCTCCCGGCCGGTACCGACCGGCACCGTCGACTTGGTCACCACCACCGTGTAGCCGCG
>JAESFU010000328.1_pt1 | contig 35615 bp, 29 predicted proteins | sample 9269461 | NCBI WGS metagenome assembly JAESFU01 (sample SAMN14502556, study PRJNA617107) | algae metagenome | isolation source: Stenomitos rutilans HA7619-LM2 and co-occurring heterotrophs from cave walls | place: USA: Waikapalae cave, Hawaii | collected 2009-07-28
CGACATGGACCCCATCGAAATGGAAGCAGATCACGCAGAGGGCCCGCAATCACCGAGCACCGGACGACTCCGGTTTGCGCGCCCACAGACGCCGTACTTCAACGTTGTCCTCCACGAGCCCGAGATCCCAAACAACACCGGCAACATCGGGCGTACCTGCGTCGCCACGGGGTGTTCACTCCACCTGATCCATCCGCTGGGCTTCGACACCAGCGAGAAGGCCTGCAGGCGTGCAGGGCTCGATTACTGGCCGCGTCTTGGCGTTCGCGAGTACGCGTCCATCGATGAACTCCTGGCGACATTCCCAGGTCGCAAGCCGTGGTACTTCACCACCAAGGCCCGCATGTCGGTCTTCGACGCGAAATTCGAGCACGGTGATCTCCTCATTTTCGGCAAGGAAACCGCCGGTCTGCCGGAGGCTTTGATCGACCCTGACCGTGCTCTTGCGTTCCCGATGGTCGAGGGCGAGCGGTCGTTGAACCTCGCAACGGCCGTTTGTGCGGCGGTTTACGAGGGAATTCGCCAGTTACGCAACACTTGATAGGGTTTAGTTCGCAAACAGATTCTTATCCGTTCGGTTCTTGTCGGCCCTTTCAAGATCCTGAAATATCCGGACAACAAAAACTGAACCTGATACGCTATGCTCCCGTATAACTAGTTGTTGGAACGGCTTTCATCTCCCGGCTTCTCTCTGCCGGTTATGACTCAAGACTCTCTCTCTCCTCCGGTGTGCCGCACAGCTCAAGCTGGGCGGTACACTGCGCGCATGCACAGAGCTTTTATGGGTCTTTCAGTCACCACCACTCCTGCTCCAAGAAAGCACCTGCCCACCGGCCGATTCGCTCGCCGCACCGCGCTCAGCGTGCCTGCAGTGGCCATGCTTCTGGCTCTTCTGAGCGGCGGCTGCCAGAAGCCTCTCTTTGCTCCAACCGACGAGCAGAGCCCCTACGACCGCTATGACGCGATCCGTGCGCAGCGTGCGACGCCGTACGTCGAAGACGAATTTGGTTCAAAGAAACCGAACCTTCGAGGTCGTTTGCTCGATAACGAGTAATAGTGGTGTCGCTTTGATGACCACAATCGCAGGGACGCGATTGGCTCACAGTTGTACATGATTCGTTCGGCGCGATTGTCGCTGATCGCATACGTGTTACACTCTTTGAACAATCGCGCGCCTCCGCGACGATAACAGTGGATCCTCAGGGTCTATTTGTCGCATATGTCTCATGCGACGCCCTTGTCGGGAGTCCACTCAGGACCGTCAGCCCATGGCAACTCGTCAGTCCAAGCGCGGTAAGGCATCCCGGAAGCAGGCAACGGGTGTCACTCGGACCCAGGTGGTCTGGGGCCTCCTGGTGTTCGCCATGACCGGCGTCGGCGGCGTCCTCTGGATGCTCGACCCGACCGGCAAGACGCCCCGCCTCGACGGCCTGGCCCTCGCCTCGCTCGTCACGACCGACTCTGCACCGAACATTGAGCAGGTCCTCTCCACCCGCCGCTCGATCGAGCGTTCGCGCTGGAAGGCCATCGTGATCCATCACTCCGCAACGCCCTCAGGCACGCCCGAGACGCTCGCTGCAAAGGGCGGCGACTCGAGCTTCCACTTCCTGATCGGTAACGGCAACGGGATGGACGACGGCAACATCTACGTCGACCACCGCTGGCTCCTCCAAGAAGGCACCCGCCACGTCCGCGGCACCGACGGCCCGTGGTACGACCAGAACGCGATCTCGATCTGCATCGTCGGCGACGGCGAACGCGACGAGTTCAGCAGGATGCAGATGAACCGCCTTGTCGACCTTGTCCACGTCCTGACGCGCAAGCTCGACATCCGGCCCGAGAACGTCTTCCTCGCAAGCGACGTCTCTTCTGAACGCAGCCCCGGCCGCTTCTTCCCCGGTGCAGAGCTCCACGAGCGCCTCGCTGCATTGGGTCGATAACACATCCAGCCCCGCACGAACGATAGTGCACGAACACCAAGTTCACCTCTCAGCCCCGCCGCAAGGCGGGGTTGTTGTTTGCGTCCTGCCAGCTTCACTCTCCTGCACATGCACCTCCGCAATTGACAGCCTGTCCGACTTTGCAGGTCCGACTCTCGCTTGATGCACGGTTTCTGGCGACCTTGATTGCCTTTTCCGGTTGAATCACCGATACTCCCGCCTCTCCGAGGGAAATCGGGCACTGTTTGCACCGTTGTGCATTCAGTGTGCGTACCGTGTGGTCGGGATTCTGAGGCTCTGAATCCCCTCCCGTCTACCGCAACGAGCCTCCGTCTGCCTCGGGCGTCCTTCCCACGCTCGTCCGCAGTCGCCCGCCGGGTTCACGCCCGCCGGTCACCATGTAGAAGTTCGGGGGGACGGCTCATCACCATGGGCCGAAGGATGCGATTCTCGGCAATGCCACCGGAGCAGCAAGAGTTCAAGGTCGGTCAGTTGGTTGAGGGCTTCCGCGTCATGGCGGAACTGGGAAGGGGTGCGCGTTCGATCGTGTACCTCGTCCAGGACCCCGAGACCAAGCAGATCTGGGCGCTCAAGCACGTCGAGAAGGTCGGCCCCAAGGATGACCGCTTCCTCGAGCAGGCCGAGATGGAGTGCAAGATCTCCGGCGACCTCGACCACCCTGCCATCCGCAAGATCCACAAGATCATCAAGAAGAAGTCGGGCCTCCTGACCGTCAAGGAGCTCTACCTGGTCATGGAGCTGGTCGACGGCGTCTCGATCGACGTCCAGCCGCCCAAGACCTTTGAGCAGGCCGTCCACATCTTCTACCAGACCGCCTCGGCCATGGCCCACATGCACGACCGTGGGTATGCCCACGCCGACATGAAGCCCAACAACGTCGTCGTCGACGACAAGGGCACGGTCAAGATCATCGACCTCGGCCAGGCGTGCAAGATCGGTACCGTCAAGCCCCGCATCCAGGGCACACCCGACTACATCGCACCCGAGCAGGTCCATCTCAAGCCCATCACGGCCAAGACGGACATCTACAACCTCGGCGCGATGATGTACTGGGTCCTGACCCGTAAGTTCATCCCCACTGCTCTCCCCAAGGGCGATTCGCTCGTCAGCTCGCTTGATCCGCACCTGATGCCCAAGCCGACCCCTGCGATCGAGATCAATAAGAAGATCCCGCCCAAGCTCAACGACCTCATCATGCAGTGCGTGGAAGTCGACCCCGATGCACGTCCCACCGACATGCAGACGGTCTCGAACAAGCTCAACCTGATCCACGGCATCCTCCTTGCCCGCCAGGGTCTGAGCGATTCGAAGGTCAACGTCGATCCTCCGACCGACGCCTGATCCGCGCAGCTCGCCTCCGTGCATCTGCTTTGGCAGCTGTCCGATGCTCCAGTTCATCGAGCCCGGCGACTCCCCCGCTTCCATGCAACTGCCCTCTGCAATTGCAGGGCAATAGCTTCCGACTTTCTAAGCGCCCGAAAAAGCCGGTAGAGCTCGATTGCCATCGTTTCGTACCTTCGCGGTGTTGATTGATCCTGCTTCCCTTGACACATGCAGTGACACGGGAAGCCGAGCCCCCTGCACCGCTGCGTGCAGTGCACAGTGCTTGCGATCAATCGCCACACCAGGAAGGTGACCGATGACGCACCATGCACGTTCCTTCGCGGCCTCCTGCGAACGCCTTGCGCTCGTCGCGGGCCTTGTGCTGTCGAGCTCCACTCTTTTCGCGCAGCCGCAGTACCACTACGTCGAACTCCCGCTCCCGCCCGGCTGCAATCGCGGCGGTGCACGCGGTGTCAACGAAGTCGGCAACGTCGTCGGCTACGGCATCCGCACCAACAACACCTGCGTCGGCTTCTTCTACGAGCGTGAAAACGCGACGATGCACTATTTCGAGCTCGGCAACTCGGGCGCGAGCCTCGACATCGGGCCGCACTCGATCAACGACAACAACGAAGTCGTCGGGATCCGTGGCTCGGGGCTTGCACACCCCTTCTACTGGACGCCCACCGACGGACTCTCGGACATTCTCTTCACGCCGTACGAGCCGCCCGTCAACGGAAACATCTACGGCTCTGCCTACGCGATCAACAACCGCGGCACCATCGCCGGTCACAACATCTGGAACTGCACATCCTCGCCGACATTCGGCGTGCTTGCCGCGGTCATGTGGCCTCGCTCTGACGAAGAGCCCACGCCGATCATCGGCACTCCCTTCCCGTGCGGATTCGGCGGGCAGATCTACGGCATGAGCAACGCAGGCGAGATCTGCGGTCAGTACCGAACCGTCGGCTCAAGCGGGTTTCAGTGGGATCGGCCGATCATCGTGGGCGGGGTGAGCACGCGGTTTCTTCCGACGTTCGGCGGCTCTGAAGAGCACGGGTATGCACGCGATGCCAACGACGCGGGCGTTGCGGTCGGCTTCTCGGAGAACCGGACCTCGAGCGGTCCTCCGCACGGCGGGTGCTACTGGATCGGCAACACGATCCATCGGCTGAGCGGCATTCCGGCAAACGCGATGGCGATCGCGTACAGCATCAACAACCAGATGGACATCGTTGGGACCAACCTTGGTTCGAGCAACGACAAGCGTGCAGTACTCTGGAAGAACTTCGGCCCCACGCCGATCGACCTCAACGCGGTGACGCACAACCGGCCAACAGGCCTCCAGTTCACGACTGCAGACGAGATCAGCGAGACCGGCTACATCGTCGGCATCGCCAACGAACTGAGCGGCGGGCGGCCGTTCATGCTCGAACCCTGCGAACCGAGCATCATCTCGTTCCCCGGCAACGAAGAGCTTGATCCAGGCGAGACGCTCGAACTTGAAGTCGTCGCGGGCGGCGCAGGCCCTTTGTCATACCAGTGGTATCACAAGGGATTGCCGCTCGTTGATGGACTCCGTGCAGATGGTTCGACGGTCTACGGAAGCACCGAAACCACGCTCACGATCGAGGGCGTCGTCCCTGCAAACTCCGGAACCTACTACGCCCTTGTCACAGGCGTCTGCGGCGAAATCTTCAGCCCACCTGCCGAGGTCGAGGTCGAACGCTGCCCCACCGACTTTGACTACTCGGGCTTCGTCGATCTCGACGACTTTGGTGCCTTCCTCACTGCCTTCGAAGGTGGCCTCGAAGTCGCGGATTACGACCAGTCAGGCTTCGTCGATCTCGACGACTTCACGACGTACGTCATGGACTTTGAGGAAGGGTGTTGAGGGAAAAAGGCATCGAGGCATCGAGGCATCGAGGCATCGAGGCATCGAGGCATCGAGGCATCGAGGCATCGAGGCATCGAGGCATCGAGGCATCGAGGCATCGAGGCATCCGATCGTAAAAACAGCCTGCTGCATCTCCATGCCTTTTCCATCACTTCATTCTTCTGTCCTCCCCCCAATTCCCCTGCCTTTTCTCCGTGTCACCTCTGCGTTCTCCGCGCCTCCGTGTTCGTATTTGCCTTTGAAAGCACACACATGAACACCATCACTCGCAGTTCGTCCTTGCTCCTGATCGCTGCACTTGCAGGCACGTGCACTGCACAGCCCAGGTATCAGTACGTCGAGATCCCGCTCCCGCCCGGTGCAGTCCGTGCATACGCGACCAACGTCAACGAGCACGGCAACGTCGCCGGCGTCGGTGTTCGCAACGACTCAATGAAGATCGCGTTCTTCTATGAACGCTCGACGCGTACGACGCACGTCATCGGCGAGATCGGCAAGAGTGCAGCGGGTTTTGAGATCGGCGTCCACGGCCTCAATGACAACAACGAAGCAGTCGGCATCATGGCCTTTGGTTCGGGCCTCCCCCACCCTTTTTACTGGGCACCGGGCGAAGCGGTGAGTTCGTTCCTCTACCACCCGACCGACCCGCCGATCAACGGCAACGTCTACGGCATGGCGTGGGGGATCAACAACCGCGGCGAAGTTGCAGGTGCCAACATCTGGAACTGCGACGTCCAGCCCAAGTTCGGCGTGCTTGCAGCGATGAAGTGGACCGAGCTTGATGAGCCGCCCACGCCTGCCATCACCACGTCGCTCCAGTGCGGATACGACGGCATGCTCTATTCGATCAACAACGTCGGCGCGATGGCGGGAACGTTCCGTGCAACCTCCGGGCAGCAGTACGACAGGCCCGTGGTCGTCACCAACTTTGGAAGGCTCGATCTCCCCACGTTCGGCGGCACCAACCAGGAGCACGGCGAGGCCTTCTTCGTCAACGACGCGGGGCTGGTGTGCGGATGGTCGGAGAACAAGACAACTTCCGGCCCCGTCAACGGTGCATGCTACTGGGAAGGCTCAACGATCCACCGCCTCAACGGAATCCCTGCTGCAGGTCTCGCGCAGGCCTTCAGCATGAACAACTCCATGGACATCGTGGGCCAGGCGTTCACGCCCTACCTCCGTGCAGTCCTGTGGGACAATCTCGGCCCTGCTGCGATCGATCTCAACACGGTCGCCCACGGCATCCCGAGTGGACAGGTCCTCAGCTTCGCGGACGACATCAGCGATTCGGGTTACATCGTCGGCGGGACCAACCAGACCTCCGCGCAGCGTGCATACATCCTCGAACCGTGCGACCCCGTGATCGTCGCGAGCTTTGGCAACGAGGATTTCAATGCAGGCGATCTTGCGATGCTTGAAATCGATGCAGGTGGTGCAGGGCCGCTCGAATACGAGTGGTACCACAACTTCCAGCGCGTCTTTGACGGCACGAGCCACGGCGGCTCGATGATCAGCGGCGCCGAGAGTGCAGTGCTCGTGATCGACGGCATCGTCCCCAGCGATGCAGGTCGGTACGAGTGCGTCGTGAAGAGCCCCTGCGGATTCACCACCTCCGACGTCGGCATCATCCAGGTCTATACGTGCCCCTCAGACTTTGACGAATCGGGCTACGTAGATGGCGACGATTTCACTGCGTTCGTCTTTGCATTCGACCTCGGCGGAGAGAACGCAGACTACGACGGAAGCGGCTTTGTCGATCTTGATGACTACGTCGAGTTCATTGAGGACTTTGAAGAAGGGTGCTGAAAGCCGTGCACGACCTGGCAGATGACGATGCGCATGGCGGCCGCCTGCGAGAGAATAGAGAGAGCCCGGACCATCAATCGCATTCCGCGCGGGCCTGAGAGCGGGCCTTGAAGGATGGCCGAAAGCACAGCCTGGAGCGCGCGGAACGCCCGTAGGAGGCGTGTTCCGCGTGCTTCACGGCTTTTTGCGGTACACTTGATCTTCCCGTGCCGCCCCTTGATCTTCAATCCTCTGACGCAGTCATCGAAGCCTTCCAGCGGGGAACGCAGGCCAATCTCACCGCGCCCTGCAGGCAAGGCTCGATCGACGTGATCACCGCGCCCGGGAAGCTGATCGCAACCGGCGACCTCCACGACAACCCGATCCACTACGCCAAGCTCCTCAAGCTCGCGGGGCTCGAGGGTGAAGCGTTCGACCCTGCCAATCCGCCCTCGCACCTCACGCTCCACGAGCTGATCCACGGCGACCGGCTCATCAACGGGATGGACTTCAGCTACCGCGTGCTTGCACGTGCGGCCGACCTGAAATCGCGGTTTCCTGAGCACGTCCACATTTTGCTTGGCAACCACGAGCTTTCGCAGATCGCAGGTGCTGGGATCGTGAAGGACGGCGTGAAGGTGGTCGAGGTCTTCAACGAGGGTGTTGAGTACGTCTTTGGGTCTGATGCACAAGCGGTCAATGAAGCGATCGGCGAGTTTGTCCGCTCGATGCCGCTGGCGCTGCGGTGCGTCTGCCCGCGCGGCGACATTCTCTGTGCACACAGCGTGCCCCCTGCAGCGATCATGCAGCGGTTTGATCCCTCGATCCTCTCGCGCTCGCTCGAACCGCAGGATTACGAGCCGCGCCGCGGATCTGCACACCTCATGGTGTGGGGACGTGCGTACGACGCAGAGCTCCTGGAAGACCTGACCGAGCGCTGGGGCGTCTATCTCTTCATCCTCGGGCACGAGAAGGCAGAGAACGGCTCAAAGTTTGTCGCGCCCAACGCAGTGATCCTCAACAGCGATCACGAACGGGGCGTCTACCTCCCGATCGATCTTTCCGACCCGCCCCGGCCCGAGGAAGCGATGGCGATGGTCCGCCCGCTCGGGGAGGTGTGATGAGACCCGTGATGAAGCTCATGGTGAAACCAAGCACAAGTGGTTTCAGGTGGTTGATGCGCATGCAGATTTGGAAGCTGGCCCAGATACTGGGTGTGTGCAGCATCGCATCACTCACATCCTGCACATCACCCAAGACGCTCGACCGCACCAACCCCGGTGCAACCCTGGACCAGCTTGCAGGGTGGATGGAAGGTTCGTTCTCGAATCATCAGCAGGCAGGTCTCCACCCGGAGTTTCCCGAGACACTCCTCCACATCGTGCGCATCTGGCCGACGATTGAGGAAGGCGCCTGGTTCTACTTCGAAGAGATCCCCACTGCATCCGGCGCACCGATCCGCCAGCAGATCCGGCACATCACGCAGATCGCGCCGGGCACCTTTGCGTTTGAGGTGTATTCCTTGCCAGAGAACGCAGCGACGTGGACCGGCGCATGGGCCGAACCTGCACGGTTCGCGGAACTGAAAATCGACCAGCTCGACAATCGCGACGGCTGCACGCTGACGCTCACGAGCAGCGCCGACGGTGCCTACGACGGCTCGACCGACGGAACATCTTGCAAGAGCGAGCTTTCCGGAGCTGCCTACGCGACGACGCGCGTGCGGATCGATGCCCAGGGCCTCGCGGTGTGGGAAAAGTGCTTCGATGAGCACGGTAAACCCGTGGGGAATTCGGGCGTGAGTTCCGCACGCGGCCCGCTGCGTTTCGAGCGGCTCGAATCGAGCACTGCAGACAGCGTTCGTTCAGGCGGCGCTTAATTTCCGAAGTGTCCATGGAATAAAGGACCAGGAACGCAGGTTCGTGCTATTGCCACGAGCCTGGATGCTCCGCATGCAGGCCTCCTCTTGGGGCGTATAACGAGTCAAATCGTTGAACGCCATGGTCTTACGCACGAGGCTGTGCGAAGGGAAGGGACCAAAAAGGGGGCCTCTCCCCGGCAAACATGCGCCGGGGAGAGGCTGTGGAGGGAGGGACTTGGTGGTTGGCAGCGGCGGTCTTGAGTAGACCAATCGCGTCGATCGCCTGGAATCGAGGCTCGAGCCGTGGCTCGAAGGCCGCGTATGTCCCAGACCTGAATCCTGATCTGGCAGACCCTTCGGTCCGGTCCAGACAAACTCACATTCAGCGACGCTTGCTCCGCCCCTGCCTTGGGTCATTCGCGGTCGTCACGTGCATCGTTTGTGATCGCCACAAACCTAACTCGCGACCTGCGCCCGCTTTTCTGACCTCTGCTTCTCTTCTCAAGGTTGCTCGAATCGGACCCTGCTCAAGGCAGATCCAACTCGCTCAACCATGTTATTAGACTAATCGGCATTACCCAGCTTCGCAAGCGAAAAAAGCCTGTTTTCTGGGAATATTCTGCCAATGGTGGTCCCCGGGAGGCATACCCACTACTGGCTGGTGTTAATACGATCAAAACCCGGAAACACACGTTCATCACAACCTCTCTCAAGCAACGCCTTCCGATCGCGCAAATACTGCGGCTTCGTAATGATCTGATTGGGCTTTGTTCTTTTGGAACCCTCCGGTACATTGCCTGCGCGTGTCGTGCGGGTGCTTGTGCCATCCCGCCCAGACACCGAATTTGTCGCGACGAGCCGTGCAGCGGTTGAGCCATCGTGCACACGCGTCGATTGGAGCAGGCATCATGCTGCGTACTGCACGTTCGTCCGAAGGTGGTCGTTCTGGGGCTGGTCTTCTTCGCGGCCTCGCTGCAGGCACGCTCGCCGCGATCTGCGGGCAGGCGCAGGCCACATGGTCGATCATCATCTGCGACACGCGGACTGGCGAGGTCGCGGTCGCCTCCGCGACCTGCCTCACGAGCTTTGACCTTCAGGCCAACACACCGGTCCTCCTGGTCGGCATCGGCGGTGCCACTGCACAGTCATTCGTCGACTCCACCGGCGCCAACCGGACCTTCATCCGTGATGGCTTCTACACGGGCACATCACCGACGGACATCGTCGCGGGCTTGTCGGTCTTTGATTCCTCGCACCAGAACAAGCAGTATGGCATCGCGGATGTCATGGGGCGGACCGCGACGTTCTCCGGCACCGGCGCGGGGATCTGGAAGGGCGGCACAACCGGCACGGTCGGCGACCTTGTCTACGCAGTGCAGGGGAATGTGTTGTGGGGCCCGGAAGTCGTGGACGCTGCAGTGCAGGCGATCATCGATACGCCCGGCGACGTCCCTGCCAAGCTCATGGCCTCGATGGTCGCTGCACGCGTCGAAGGCGGCGATGGGCGCTGCTCATGCAGCCCGGCCAACCCGACCGGCTGCTCGACCCTGCCGCCCACGTTCAAGTCCGCGCACATCGCATACATGCTGATCGGCAGGGCAGGTGATACCGACGCGAGCAACGGCAACTACCGCTTGACGGGCTTTGCCAGCGCCTCGACCGTCGGCGATTTCACGGGCGATGGCAAGAACGACGTCCTCGCTGCAGGGACCGGCGGCGTCTCGGTCTCGCCGAACATCACGCAGCCTGGACAGATGCCCCGGCTCGGTGCATCGATCGTGAGCCCGCTGGGTTTCACGCCGCGCGACATCGCGGCAAGAGACCTCAACGGCGACGGCAAGCTTGATCTTGCGATCACCAACAACGCAGGGGATGCAGTGGGCGTGCTCATCGGCGCTGGCAACGGCACTTTCGGCACCCCCACTATTTACGCAGTGGGCGATGCACCGGGGAGCGTGGCGCTGGGCGATCTCAATGGCGATGGCGCGCACGACATGGTCGTGGCAAACCAGGGGAGCGACACGCTGTCGCTGTTCATCGGCAGTGGCAACGGCACGTTCGCCACGCCATCGACGATCAACGCGGGTGATGGCTCGGGGTACGTGAACCTGATCGACATCGATTCTGATGGCGATCTTGATCTGGTCGTCGGTAACGTGAATGCGCGGACGATGACGATCTACCGCAATAGCGGCGGCGCGGTCTTCACGCAGGGCTCGACGACGACGTTCGGGCAGTACGTCGTGAGTGCCGATGGCGGCGACATCAACGGCGACGGCAGGATCGATCTCCTCGTCACCAACAACAGCGAGGCAACGACGAAGGTGCTCCTCCAGAACGTCGACGGCACGTTCGCGGTGACCACGCTTCCCAACGGTGGCCCGAGCACCAACTGCTTCCTCCGCGATCTTGACGGCGACGGCGATCTCGACGCGATCACCGCCCAGCGCACGACGAGCAGGATGAACGTCTTCCGCGGCAATGGCAGTGGCACGTTCTCTCCAGTGGAATCCTCGCCGATCGGCTTCTCACCCCTCTCTATGAACCTCGCGGACATGGATGGCGACGGCGATCTTGATCCGTTCCTTCGCATCGCAACAGCGCTGGGCTGCATCATGCTCAATCGCGGCGATGGCGAGTTCAGCGATGTCTCGGGCCTTGCAGGGGGCGACTATTTCATGTCGTTCAACGTCGCCAACCAGGGTACAGCAAACGCGGATCCGGTCGATCAGCTTGAGGATCTCTACGGCGCGTGGCGTGCATCGCTGGCGGGGTATCCCGATGCAGTGCGCTCGATCGCGTCGTTTGCGGATCCGGTGATCCACGCAGATGGCGTGTCGACCACGACGCTGAACATCCGTGCACGCGACTGGCAGCTCGCGAACGTGAGCCTCGCGGGTGCACAGGTCTCTGCACAGGTCTTTGGCGATCAGGCAGTCACGCTCGGCACTGCAGTGATCAATCCCGATGGCACTGCGTCGATCCCCGTGAACGCAGGGACGACGTGCGGCACTGCAGTGCTTGAAGTGACGATCGAGGGCCTTGGAAGGAAGGTCGTGCTGATGCCGCGCGTGGCGCTGACCGTGTCGGATCCATCTGACTTCGACAAGTCGGGGTTTGTCGATACCGATGACTTCACTGCCTTCGTCACTGCCTTTGAACTTGGCGATGAGCGTGCGGACTTTGACAAGACCGGATTTGTCGATACGGACGATTTCACTGCCTTCGTGCTGCGGTTTGAGGAGCCGTGCTGAGGAAGCTTGGCAGCGTGGACGGCACCCGCAACGTGGTCACGCGTGCGTGATGACGGATAGGCACGCGTATGTGTTGGGGAGAACCACGCAAGAGTCGCCCCTGCAGGGCTCCGTTGTCGTGCGACCAGGTACCCTGGGCTCGCGCCCAGGGCTGTCGAAGGGCGCTGCTTCGCAGCTCGAAGACACAGAATGGTCCAAAGACACGGAGTAGCTCCAAGACATGGAACTTGGAAGCTCAAAGTCAGGAAGTTTCGCAGTGCCAAGGCAGCAAGCCACACAGGATCAGGACTCTATCCGAGGCCGTAGGCAGAAGGTTTGAAACACGCGTGCTCGCGGCACCGCTGGCGTGAAGCACGCGCACGGATCGCTTCTGAATTCCTGCGAAATCGCGGTAGCGGGTGCTAACATAACGCTTCACCGTGGAGTCTCACGAATGGGTCAGGCGATCAGCAAGCGAGTGGCGATTGTGACGGGTGCGAGCCGAGGCATCGGCAAGGCGATTGCGCTTCGATTGGCGAAGGACGGCAGGCACGTCGTTCTCGTGGCGCGGAGCGAGGGGCCGCTGGCGGAACTCAAGTCGCAGATCGAAGCAGCGGGCGGGAGCGCATCGACGCGCACCGTCGACGTCGCCGACCGCGCTGCATGGGCCAGCGTCATCGAATCGATCGCCGATGAACTCGGTCGCATCGACATCCTCGTCAATAACGCAGGGATCACGCGTGACGGGCTGGCGCTTCGCATGTCGGACGAAGACTGGGACCAGGTGATCAACACGAACCTGACCTCCGCGTTCGTCTCGATCCGTGCTGCTGCACGTTCGATGATGCGTGGCAAGTTCGGCCGCATCGTCAACATCGGCAGCACGAGCGGTGTCGTTGGCAATGCAGGGCAGGCAAATTACGCAGCAGCCAAGGCAGGATTGATCGGCCTTACCAAGACAATCGCCCGCGAGCTTGGCGGCAAGAACATCACGTGCAACCTCGTCGCGCCGGGCTTCATCCAGACCGACATGACCGAGAATCTCCCGCAGGAGGTCAAGGACCATCTCCTGGGACTCTTGAGCGTCAAGCGTCTGGGCGTGGTCGACGACATCGCTGCTGCAGTTTCGTATGCAACCAGCGATGAATCAGGTTACCTGACGGGCCAGACGCTCTGCGTCGATGGCGGCATGACGATGTGCTGAGCAGGTCTGTGCGTGGCGATCTTGTTCCACTGCTTGCGCGATCAGCCTTCTGCTTGGCCTCTTTGGCTTGCTTTATGTTTGGCTTCTTCTGATCCGATCTTTCTTGTTCGCGGCTCTTGAAAGGACTCAAAGCTCATGACGCAGCACGTCTTTGATCAGGCGATGAGCAACCGCATCGCGGTCGTCACCGGTGCGACTGCAGGGATCGGCTACGAAGTGGTCCGTGCGTTGATCGGTCACTCGTGCCCGGTCGTGTGCAACGGCAGGCGGCCCGACCGGCTGAAGGATCTGATCCTCGAGTTTAACGAAGAGAACGTCAAGACCGTGCGCGGCGATGCAGGGGATGAGAAGGTCGTCGAGCAGATGTTCGCTGCAGCCAAGGAGACGTTTGGCGATGGCGTCGCGGAGGCGGACCTCGTCGTTGTGAATGCAGGACGCGGCCTCAAGGGAAGCGTCGTCGATTCCGACACTGCCCAGTGGGAAGAAATGATCCGGACGAACCTGCTTGGTGCAGCATTGACGATTCGCCATGCAGCAAGGCACATGCAGGCGAATATCGAGCGGCTGAATGCACGGGGCAAGAACTGGCAGACGCACGCGCACGACATCGTGGTGATCGGCTCGACGGTCGGCCGCAACGTGTCGCCGTTCTCATCGATGTACGGCTCGACGAAGTTTGGCGTGCACGGGCTGGTCGAAGGTGCGCGCCGCGAGCTTGGTCCCAAGGGCATCCGTGTGACGCTCATCGAGCCAGGGTTTGTCGAGAGCGAGTTCCAGGGCGTCGCGGGGTACGACCCTGCGTGGTTCAAGGGCGTGGTTGAGAAGATCGGCCCGGTGCTGAAGCCCGAGGATGTCGCCCGCGCGATCATGTGCGTGGTGACCCAGCCGCCGTGGGTGCATTTCAATGACATTGCGCTGCGGCCGACGCGGCAGGATTATCCGTGAGCGGCTAAGGCATCAAGGCAGGAAGGCATCGAGGCATCAAAAGGGCGGAGAAGTCTTCTGTGTTTGGTGCCCGTGTCCGGCGGCTTTGAGCCGGGCACGGACGAGGCGTGGGCAAAGTCGCTTGCTTTGGGTTCTCGCAATAGACGCATGTAATCACGGGTAAAGAAGCACATCGTTGCGGCCATTCATGAAGGGCCTTTACCCCAGTGCCGAGTGCCCAATCCCCAGTGCCCTCTTCTTTGCCTACATTCAGCATCATTCGTGGAGGGTCCCATCGCGGGATTGACCGTTCGGTCACTTCTTCAGGAGCTTCGACATGGGGTTTGTCAAAGAGTTTCGCGAGTTTGCGCTCAAGGGCAACGTGCTTGACCTTGCAGTCGGCGTGATCATCGGCGGTGCGTTCGGCAAGATCATCGCGTCTGCGATCTCCGACGTGATCATGCCGATCGTCAGCATCCCCGGCAAGGCAGATTTCTCGAACCTGTACGTGCCGCTCACGACCAAGGGTCGCGAGGCGGTGGATGCAGTGTTTGCAGCAACCGGTGCAGTGCCGTCGCTCGAGGAAGCACGCAAGCTCGGCGCGATCTTCGCGTACGGCAGCTTCATCACCGAGTGCCTCAACTTCATCATCCTGGCCTTCTGCGTGTTCATCATCGTCAAGATGTTCAACACTGCACGCAAGCGTCTCGAGGCAGAGAAGCCCGTTCCCCCGCCGCCGGGCCCGACAAACGAAGAGAAGCTCCTCGCGGAGATCCGCGATCTCCTCAGGGCGCGTGGCTGATCAGATTCCGCGAGAAATCACTGCACGTCCATTGCAGTTGACCACATGAGCCACAAAGGGCATTGCCTGCGAGGAACAACCCGCATGCAATGCCCTTTTTTCGTGCGCGTTTTCAGGCTCGATGCAAGACCTCCCGCACCTGCTTCACCAACAATGGGCCATGACGACGACCACGAACAACGGGCATGGCTCTTCGAACGCAGGCGGCTTTGAGACGATGACGCTCCGGTCGTTTCTGGATGTGCTTGCAGCCAAGGCACCCACGCCCGGCGGCGGAGCAGCTGCGTCGGTGGTCGGCGCGGTCGCGGCGAGCCTTGCAGGGATGGTCGTGAATTACTCATTGGGAAAGAAGGCCCTTTCGCAGCACCAGGTAACGCTTGAAGACGCGATCAAGCGGCTCCACAACGCGTCGGACCTGATGCTGAAGCTCGCGGATGAGGATGCAGCTGCGTACGGCGCGGTGAACGAACTTTCAAAGCTGCCGGAGAACGATGCACGCCGCGTGAAGGAACTCCCCCCTGCACAGGCAGCGTCGGGGCAGATTCCGCTGGCTGTGATGGCTGCGTGCGTCGACCTGCTCATGCTGATGGATGAACTTTCGACGATCACCAACAAGCAGCTCCGCTCGGATCTTGGGATTGCTGCAGTCGCCGCGGAGGGCGCGGGTCGAAGCTCGTGGTGGAACGTCTACATCAACGCGAGCTTCCTTGAGGATGAAGCGACCAAGCGTGCGTGGATGATCGAAGCAGACGCGATGAAGGCCAAGTGCGTGCAGATCGCGGAGAAGGTGGAGATGGCGTGCAGGTGATTGAAAAGATGCAAATAGGGCAAAGGGGCAAATGCGGCAAAGGTTGGGTATGGCCGCAGAGCGAAGAGCAGACGGCGGGCTGCTGACTGCAGACAGCACGGCACAGCGGCACAGCGGCACAGCGGCACAGCGGCACAGCGGCACAGCGGATCCTACATCTGTGTGGTTCTTGGTTCTGAGCTGCGAAGCAGCGGCTTTTGACAGCCCAGCGGCGCAAGCCCTGGGTAGACGTAAGCATCGTACATAGAGCCCTGCAGGGGCGGCTCTTGGTTGGAGAATCGGTTGAACTCCCTTGCTTGCGCTGCGGGTTCGTATGTCTCGTCCGTGCCCGGCCTCAAAGCAGGCCGGACACGGGCACCCAAAGCGCAGAAGACCTCTCCGCCCTTGATGCCTCGATGCCTTTGCCTTGTCGTCTTTTCCCTCGATGCCTCGTTGCCTCGATGCCTTCTCCAAAACAAACAACGCCGGCTTTCGCCGGCGCTGCATGATTCAACTGTTCAATCCAATCAGGCCTGCTCGCCGACCTGGAAGCGCTGGTAGGCGAGAATTTTCGCGCCCGAGCCAACGACTTCCTTGATCTTCTTGCTCTGATCAAGCACGAAGGGCTGCTCGAGGAGCGCGAGTTCTTCATAGAACTTACGCATGCCACCTTCGACCATCTTCTCTGCGATTTCCTTGGGCTTGCCGGACTCGATCGCCTGGTCGATGCGGAACTTGCGTTCCTTCTCGATCACGTCTGCAGGGATGTCGCTGGCGGAGACGCCCTTGGGGCGGGGGTCTGCAGCGACGATGTGCATGCCGATCTTGGCGAGCGTGTCGTTGTCGATCGCGCCCTCAGCGTGGATCAGTGCGCCGGTCTTGCCGTCGTGGTGAACGTAGCCGCCGATCTTGGTCCCTGCACCGCCGCTGTACTTGAAGCCACGGGCAAACGAGCAATTCTCGTTCGTCGAGATGCGAACCTTGTCGATCTCCGCGGTCATCTCGGGCGTGGTGCTGACGGCACCGTTGCCGCCCTTGGCGGCCAGAGCCGCGACACCCTTGACCATGTTGATGAAGCCGTCATTCTTGGCAGTGAAGTCGGTTTCGGAACGCACTTCGACGATGACGCCCGAGGTGCCGTCTGCAGCGACGAGGATCTCGACGCGACCTTCGCCTGCAGCGCGGTCGGTGCGGGATTCCATCTTGCCCTTGAGCTGCTTGCGGAGGAGTTCCTCTGCCTTCTCAGGGTCGCCGCCTGCTTCGGCGAGCGCGGCCTTGCAGGCCATCATCGAGAGGCCCGTCTTGTTGCGGAGGGACATCACTTCTTTTGCGCTGATCTCGGCCATGGCGTACTACTCCGACTCGAATGCCCGGCGTCGCCGGGCAGGGATTGGGCTTGAACTGCACGGTGCTTGCGTATGGAGGGATTCAGGGCCGTCCGTGCACGCCTGCACCGTCAGACATCGATCATGCTTTGCCGATTCGCGCACGGTTCATGAGAACCTGCGATCACGGCGTGTTGAGGTGAATCAGCCTCCGATGCCTGTAAGCACCGGAGGCGGAAGTTGCGAGTGACTCGAACGCAAGGTGCCGATCAGGCTCCTGCGGGCGAGGGAGCGGGGCGCGAATCGCCGCCGCCACCACCTGCTTCGTTGCCGGTCGAGGAAGCAGAGTACTGCGAGGGACGACGGCTGCGACGCTGACGACCTGCATCGCCACCGGGGCCGCCCAGGCCGCCGCTGTCGCCAGACGAGCCGCCGGTCGAACCACCCTGGTCGCTGCCCTGACGCATCTGGCGGCCTTCCGCACAGGCGAGGCAGAGTTCGCGGATGACGACATCGATCGAACGCATGCTGTCGTCGTTACCGGGGATGGCGATGTCCGCTGCTTCGGGGTCACCGTCGGTGTCGATGAGGCAGATCGTGGGGATGCCGAGCTTGCGTGCTTCCTGGAGCGCGGTCACTTCGACGCGGACGTCGACGACGACGAGCACGCCGGGGAGCTTCTCCATGTTGCGGATGCCGTCAAGGTTGCGCTTGATCTTCTTGGTCTCGCGGCGAAGCTGGCTTTCCATCTTCTTCGAGTAGCTGGCGAAGTTGTCGTTCGCTTCGATCGCCTCGAGCTCGACCAGGCGCTTGAGACGCGAACGGATTGTCCGGAAGTTGGTGAGCGTACCGCCCAGCCAACGCTCGGTGACCCAGTGCATCTTCACGTCGGCGACGCGCGTCTCAAGAACGCTCTTGGCCTGACGCTTGGTGCCGACGAAGCACACGTCCTTGCCTTCTGAGACGGTCTTGGCGATGAACTTCTTGGCGAGGAGGAGACCCTTGATGGTCTCCTTGATGTCGATGATGTGGATCCCGTTGCGCTTGCCGTAGATGTAGGGACCCATCTTGGGGTTCCAGCCGCTGGAGCGCTGGCCGAAGTGGATGCCTGCTTCAATGAGATCCTGAACGAGCGTGTTTGCCATGACAAAGTCCTCTAGCAGCGACACCGGCGGTCACGTGGTCGATCGATGAACCCGGCGGCAATACCGCTGGGCACACCTCGCTCCCGCGCAAGGGCGCTTCCGTTGTGCGGCTGGCCGTGCCCCGCACGACCGACCGCGGTTCTTACCATGAGCTTGCCCGGTCAAACACGGGCCCACCCAGCACCCGACCGACCGATCGGGGACCCCCGATGATAGTCCTGCCCTGTTCTGGATTCCCGCTGCAAAGCTCTCTGACCTCTGCGCACGGATAATGAATATCGGGCTTGGGCAAGTATGTTTGGATTTTAGAAGGCGTCTGAATCGGCCTGCGAGCGGCTCCCCGCAATCGGGTAGGCTGCCTTCATGGCGAGCAGGCGACCCCTCGGCATCTTCTTCATCGTAGTCGGCGCGATCGGGCTCTCGATCGGCCTGTACACCGCCCTCTCTGCGATGGGCGGGATGTACAAGGATGCGCTCGAAGACCCCCTTGGCGAGCCCAAGGGCGGCGAAGGCAAAGATGTCTCCAAGGAGATGCTGACTGCAGTCGTCACCGGCATTGTCGGCGTCATCCCCTTCTCGCTCGGGCTTCGGATGGTCCTGCCAAAGGGCGGACGACGCGCGATGACCGGTGGACGCGCACGTCGCGACCGGCTCTGACCGCTCATCGCTCGCTCGACTCCCTCAGCGGATCGCGCCAGGACCGGGCCGCTTGAATGCAGCGAATTCGCTGATCAATGGCGCAGCCATCGAGCGGATAACCCGCAGTCGGAGCTTGGTCGTCGTGACGGGATCAAACCGCAGGAGCCTTGAGGGTCCGATCGTCGTTCCACCCGTCAGCGGCTTCCAGTCGCCCTCGCTCCAGAAGTCCACTGCAAACTCCTCGACGCGCTGGCCAAGCTCGATCGCTTCGCGCACGCGAATCACGTCGAGCGTCGTGGGATTCTCAAGCTCGACAACCATGGTCGATGCACGGTCCGCATCGTCGGTTGCCCAGTAGGTCTTGCGATCGCCGTCGAGTGCACGTACGGGGCCGTATGCCTCGTCCTTGCCGCGGATCTCCTCTGCAGTCGCCTTGGCACCCTTCAGCAGATCCGTCGCGAACGTTCCGTCAAGGATCCGCTTCATTCCCTGGAGCGATGCAACGTCGTTCTCGTGAATGATCCCGCGTCGATCGGGCGGAACGTTCAGGAGCAGATTCGCGCCGCGACCGACGGACTGGTAATAGATCTCAACAAGCTGCTCTGCAGTCTTGACCTTGTCGTTCTCATGCTCGTGCCAGAACCAGCCCGGACGGATCGAGACATCAACCTCAACACCCACCCAGTGCGTGCCGTTCTTGTCGCCACGTGCAAGGTGGTCGTGCGAGGTGCCCGGGTACATCCCTGCAAGATTGATCGTCTGCCAGCTTGTTTCGTCGGAGAACCCCGATTCGTTGCCGACCCACCGACACCCGGGACCTGCATCGCTGAAAATCACAACGCCGGGATTCAGCTCTTCGAGGAGAGCGTTGGTCTCATTCCAGCGGTAGTAGGTCGAACGCTCGATTCGCCGGGTTTCGCGTGCACCGCCGTAGTAGCCGTCGCCACCATTCGCGCCGTCAAACCAGACTTCAAAGAGCGGGCCGTACGAGCCGATCAGCTCGCGCCACTGGTTGCGGTAGTACTCGACATACTCGGGCGTTCCGTACGAGGCATGGTTGCGATCCCACGGGCTGAGATAAAGCCCGACCTTCAGGCCCGCTGCGCGTGCTGCTGCAGCAAACTCCCCCACCACGTCGCCATGGCCGCCCTTGTAAGGCGACGAGGTAACCGAATGCGTCGTGAACTTGCTGGGCCAGAGGCAGAACCCATCGTGGTGCTTGGCGGTCAGGATCAGGCCCTGCATCCCTGCTTCCTTGGCGACGCGGGCCCATTGCCCTGCATCAAGCTCCGATGGATTGAAGATCGCGGGCGATTCATCGCCGTAGCCCCACTCCTTGTTGGTGAAGGTGTTGGTCGTGAAATGGATGAACCCGTAGAACTCAAGCTCGTGCCACGCGAGCTGTGCAGGGGTGGGACATGCACCAAATGGCTCGGGCGGCTCGACCTCGCCCCCACGGGCTGCAGGAACGCACAGCACGAAAGCCAGCAACCTGCACACGCCAACGACCGCCCCCGCTGCCGAACCTTGCCGCATCGGAACAACTCCTCGAATTCCCCGCCCGATACGGTACCATCTTTGCGAGCGACCAGAGGAGTCCGACCGTTTGAGCCAGATGCAGGGGATGCACGGGGTAATTGTCAACGACCGCGACGGTCCGCCCTTGGTCTGCGTGCTGTGCCTTGATTGCCCGCCATCTGCCTCTCTCCAAGACACAAACCTTGCTCGATCGCTGGCAAGCCAGACGATGAGCAGATGGAAGCTCGTCAAGGTCGCCAGCCAGAGCGGGAAAGACCTTCAGGCAGCCGATCTTGACCGTGCAGTCACTGCGTGCGGGACGCCTTACATTCTTTGTGCATCGAAAGACGCAGTCCTCGATCCGACATTCCTCGAAAAGACATTCTGGTTCCTCGCGACGCACCCGAATTACTCGTTCGTGAGCACGCATGAACGCAGGGTCGATGGAAATGGACGTTCAGAGCATCACGCCCATGCGTTCTTTGATCGCGACGGGGTGATTCGCTCGGACCTTCTTGGTCTTCACATCCTGATGCGGACGCGCGATGTACTCGATGTCGGTGGGTTTGGTGAAAGGCAGCTTCGCAGCGTGGGACTTCTGGCTCCGTGCAGCGAGCAACGACCGCTGGGGTTCGACGATCGCAGAGACGCTCATCGAAAGACCGTACGGGCCTGCACTTGGCGACATCGATCAAGAGGCCCGTGCAGCGTTCGAACCAACTGCACGCATCCGCTATCCGAAGCTCTTTGAAGGCCACCAGCCTGCGATCGTGCCGCGGCTCACGCACCCGTTTGAACCCACGCTCAGGGAATCGCCCGCTGCATGGAAAGTTCGCGTCAGAAAGATGCCTGCGGATGCTGCAGTGCCCGCGCGGATGCTCATGCTCATTCCCTGGCTGCGGATGGGCGGCGCGGACAAGTTCAACCTCGATCTTGCACGATCGCTGAAGGAAAAGGGCTGCGAACTCACGATCGCAACCACTGCACCCTCGCGAGATGAGTGGCACGGGCTCTTTCAGGAACTCACGAGCGACATCTTCCGCCCGCACCTGATGCTTCACTGGGCGGATTATCCGATCCTCCTCCGTTCGCTCATCGAATCTCGCAAGCCCGACGTCGTCCTGATCAGCAACAGCGAGCTTTCGTACCACCTTCTCCCCTACTTCCGCGCGTTCTGCCCGGAGCCGCTCTACATCGATTACGTGCACATGGAAGAGGAGAATTGGAAGTCGGGCGGACATGCACGTCACTCTGCAGGGTTGAACGACCAGCTTGATCTCTCGCTCGTGACGAGCGAACACCTGAAATCCTGGATGGTCGATCACGGCGCGGATCCCACGCGCGTCGATGTCTGCCCGATCGGTGTCGATCAGATGCACTGGAAGCGCGATACAGGGCTTCGGAGCAAGATCCGTGCAGAGCTTGCGATCCCGGAAGACCAGACCCTAATCCTCCATGCAGGTCGCATCTGCGAGCAGAAGCAGCCCAAGGTCCTCGCGAGAACGATCCAGCAGCTCGCCGAATCCGGACGTCAGTTCACCTTGCTCATCGCAGGTGACGGCGAGGAACTGCCGTGGCTCCAGCGGTTCATCGAATCGCACGGGCTTTCACGACACGTCCGCTTCCTTGGCAGCACGACGCCCGATCGCGTGCGAGATCTCATGGCTGCATCGGATCTCTTCTTCCTCCCCTCCGCATGGGAAGGCGTGGCGCTCGTGCTCTATGAAGCGATGGCCTCGGGTGTTGTATTCGTGGGCGCGAAGGTCGGCGGGCAGGGCGAGGTGGGCATCGATGGCACTGCAGTGCTGATCGAGCCAATCGCAGGTGAATTGCCGCAGGACCAGGCAGGTCGGTACGTGCGTGAGATTGCGAGCCTGATCGATCACCCTCAGCGTCGCAGCGACATTGCGCAACGTGCACGCGAGCGGATCGAGCGTTTGTACACGCACGATGGGATGGTCAAGGCGTTCCTCGCATCGCTCGCCAAGGCACGCAAGCTTCAGAAGCACGAGCCTCGCCAGAATCTCTCGCCGGGGCTCGGCCAGGAGATGGCTGCACGCGCGATCGAGTACATCCGCCTTGAATGGCAGATGTCGCAATATTGGCGCGAGTCGGAATACTGGAAAGCAGCTGCAAGCACCGCAGCGCCGGTGCAGGCTGGACCTGTACAAGTCAGGACCGGCCGCGGTGCACTTCGCAGAGTGATGCGTGCGCTGCGCGGGCGTGATGATTGAACTCGATCGCGATCTGGTTCACGAGTTAGCTCACCATCTGGCGCACGAGCCTCGCGAACAACCTGCTTGAAGAACCTGCTCAGAGTTCCTTCGCAGCAGCCACTGCATTACGGAACATCGCAAAGCCCGGCGTGGGCAATGCACGCGTCCTGCCGTCAAGCCGCGTCCAGTACGGATGGCGGTTCCATTCAAGGTACCGCTCAGGGTGCGGCATCAGGGCGAAGATCCTGCCGGTCGTGTCGCAGATCCCTGCGATCGAATCTTCCGAGCCGTTGTAGTTGTCTGTGTAACGAACCGCGACCTGCCCGCCGTTCTTGAGTGCAGCGAGCACCTCAGGCGTTTGCGTCGTGAAGCGCCCTTCGCCGTGCGCGACGGGGAGCTGCATCACGTCGGCGCGGATCGCAGGGTCGTAGGCATCTGCGATGCCCTTGGTCCATACGCACACGCTCGACGCTTCGGGCGTAAACCCGACCCAGCGGTCCATGAATCGAGCCTGCTGATTTTCCGCAAGGGCAGTGGTCTGTGCAGGTTGCTGGCTGGACCAAGTTTCCCCTGCCTTTGGACCCGGAAGCAGGCCGACCTGGGCCATGACCTGAAAGCCATTACATGCACCGATCATGAGCGTCCCGCGAGAGGCGGACTTGGCGAGCGCGGGCCAGAGCTTTTCCCGCAGACGCATCGCAAAGATTCTGCCCGAGGCGATGTCGTCGCCGTAGCTGAATCCGCCGGGAAAACCCATGAGCTGGTAGCGATCGAGCCGCGCGGGTTCGAGGGCGAGTGCGTCGAGGTGCACAAGCTCGACTTCCGCGCCTGCAAGCTGAAACGCGCGGCACATCTCGCCGTCGCAATTGGTTCCCGCCGCCCGAATGACAAGTGCAAGTGGCTTCACGGGCCAAGCATAGAACGCTTGACTGGCGGTCGTGGCAATTGCAGGGTGTAGAGCCCTGCAAACTCGGGACAGTGCTCTATACTGCCCACACGCGTGGGGTGCCTTGGCACCCGTTCACCAACAACCCTTCTCCGGTCGCAATCCCCAGGATCGCGGCCTGCGGCATCTAGATGGAACGGCGCCCCGCTCAAGTTCAGATCGCAGTTGAGGCGTCCGGTCCAAGTGTCAGAGTCGATTTTCAGGGGAGCACACCATGCCCGCGGTTCATCCTTTCCATGCAGTGCAGTTCGGCGGCGGCAGCGGCGACGTGAGCACGCTGGTCGCTCCTCCCTACGACGTTCTTGACCTTGACGGCAAGAACCGTCTTCTTTCAGAGAACGCATACAACATCGTCGGGATCGACCTCCCGCACGTTCCTGCCAAGGAGCTCGGGCCCACCGCGACGTACGCATCTGCAGGCGAGCGATTCGAGAACATGCTCAAGACGGGCGTGCTTGGCAAACGCTCAACCCCTGCAATGTTCGCCTATCGCCAGACGTTCAACTTTGCAGGCAAGACCCACCAGCGACTGGGCATGGCCTGCACGATTGATACGGTGCCCTTTGGCCCGCGTGCAGGTGGCGGCATTCTTCCGCACGAGGAGACGTTCTCAGGCCCCAAGGAAGACCGCTTTGCGCTGATGAAGGCAACCAAGTCGCAGCTCTCGCCGATCTTCGGCCTCCATGCAGACGACCAGGGACGTGCAGTGGCTCTTCTGCGCAAGGTCATGTCGAGCGGCCCTGCGAACATGACCGCCACGACCAAGGACGGCGTGTTCCACGAGGTCTGGACCGTCGACGATTCCGCGACCATCAAGGCCTACACCGATGCGCTCGCAGGCGAGGACATCTTCATCGCTGACGGCCACCACCGCTACACCACCGCGATCAACTACCTCAAGGCGCTCGATGCAGATGGCAAGGCAGGTCCCGACCACCCTGCACGCAAGTGCATGATCGTCCTGGTCGGCATGTCGGACCCTGGTCTTGTCATCGGCCCGACGCACCGCGTGCTCGGCGGCATGGCGACGTACTCGGTCGACAACTTCCTCGCTGCTGCACGTCCGTACTTTGACATCCTCGATGGACCCGACAACGCCAAGGACATCGAGCGTGCGATGGAAGCAGTCGCCGCAAAGTCCGGCGGCCGCAACGTGCTCGGCCTCCTTGATTTCAAGTTGGGCAAGACATTCGTCGCGACACTCAAGGATGCGGACCCGCTTGCAGGCTCGTTCAGCGACAAGCCTCGTGAGTGGCGCACGCTGGATGTCGCCTTGATCCAGCACCTGATCGTCAAGCAGATCTGTGAGCCCGCGCTCAACGGCGGACAGCCCGTCAAGTGGGCCTTCCCGCACTCGGTTGAGGAAGTGCTCGACATCGGCAGCGGCCGCGAGACCGGTGCAGGCGGCGGCTCGGGCTTCGCACAGCTCGCAGTGATCGTCCGCCCAACGCCGCTCGCGTCGGTCCGTGCAGTGAGCAAGGCCAACCAGCTCATGCCACAGAAGTCGACGTTCTTCTATCCCAAGCTCGCGACGGGCCTGTTCATCAACCAGGTCTCGGGTTGATCCAGGCCTGGTGTGATGCATGGGTTGAACGGAGCGGGTTGAACGATCGATAGCGCCACGCAGCAATCAAAAGCCAGCGGTTCAACACCGCTGGCTTTTTACATGCGACGCCCGCATGCAACCGCCAATTGTGAAAACTCACTCCGCAGGGATCAGCACGCCCTCGCGTGCCATGTGCCATGCAGCGTCTGCCACTGCGTTCTTTGCTTCACTCCGAAGCTCCGCCATCGCCATGCCATCCTCAAGTGCACGCGCAAGCTGCACACGGCCCGTGATGCCCGCAAATGCACGCCAGATCCCTGCCATCGTTTCAGGCTTGATCTGCGTGCACACCGGCCGCCCGGAGAGCATCACACAGACACCGCGCGTCCCGCGCCCGACCTCGCCAATCTCCTCTACCTGCACACCCGCTGCAAACTTCCACTTGCGGTTCAACAGATCGCCAAGCTGATCCCATGCCGCTCCGTTCGAGATCGACGCGATCCTGGACCGCGCATCCATCGCTGCAGCAAGATCAATCGCACCACGCTCAATCCACGTGCTGTCGATGTCGTCGCTCGTGATGAACGCAGGCTCTGCGCGTCGCACAATCATCTGCCCGTACGCAATCCGCTCAATGCCGAGCTTCGCGTAATGCTTCATCCATGCAGCAAAACGCTCGAAATACATCGCCTCATTCCACTCCGCCTCGCCCGACATCGTGTGACGGATCCACATCGCTCCATACGCATCCACGGGCTGCGAATCCGTCCGGATTATCCAAGCCTGAAAACCCGGCGGCACCCACGACGCGAGCCGCGATTGCCAGTCACTCCCTCCCGCATCCCCTGCTTCTGCCCAGTTCAGCGTCGAAACAAGCACACCGCCGGGCGCAAGAAGCCGTGAACCATCGCGGATCACGCGCTCGACAAACGCATCGCCGAACCTTCGCCGCTCGCCGCCGCCAGTTCCGCTCCCTGCATGCTCCGCTGCTTCGAGCTGCGCACTCCCATCGCGGTACACGATTGCAGATTCAGGCGAGATGACGAACGGCGGATTGCTGACGATCAGGTCGAACTGCTCGTTCGCCACGGGCTCAGCAAGGCTCCCATTCCTGATCTCGACGTTCGACCTTCCATTCAACGCTGCATTGAACCGCGCAAGCTCGATCGCACGCGGGTTCACGTCCGTCCCGATCGAACGCTCTGCCCACCCTGCACACCAGAGTGCCAGGTATCCGCACCCGCAGCCAAGATCGAGCGCCAACTTCGGCCACGGTCTCGACCAAGGCCTCGGCCCCGCGCGACTCGCATCCTTTCGCATGGAAACGAGCAGCTTCGCGGGGATCAACGTGCTCCGTCCGATCCCCATGACGTGATCAGGAGCAATCGCGACCGGCCCCATCGGCCTTCGCGAAAAATCTGCTAGAACAATCGCATCCTCATACGGCACTGCAGCAAGCACTGCCTCGATCTCGCCACCTTGCGTGCGTCGCAAGAGCCCGCCGCGAACTGCCCGTTCAAGATCAAGCCCTGCAAACACCTCGCTCGCTGCACACTCATCAAGCGATGCACCGAGCACGAGGAGACGGATCAGGTTTTCCAGCCGCAAACCACCGCGAGTCCGGTGCATCGAAAGCGGACCCGACGCGATATCCGCAAATCCACCTGCACCCGCCCCAAGCACGCGACGCACCGACTCAAATGAAAAACCCGCGCTCTGAAGCACGTCTGCAAGTACGGGTGCAAGCTCCAATGCAGGTCCGCGATCAATCATCATCGCTGCATCCACGCCTCGCCGGCTCGCCACGTGCACATACACAGTGCACGACGGTTGCCCGAGCCTCTCCATGAGAGTACACGCAGGAGGCGCACGACGCAGGCTGCATCTTTCATCCTGCAGACCGCACGCCCGATCTTACTTGGCAGTCCCTGCCTTCTGCACGTGCTGATCGATCAGGATCACGTTCCCGTCGGGGTCTGCAATCACGATGCTTGCAGGGCCGGTGGCGTTCTCATCGGTCGCTGCAACCAGCGGAATGCCCTGCTCACGCAGACGCCGCTGAATCTCGCGGACATCGTCAAAGTCCGCCTGCGTGTTCGATGACCGATCCCACCCCGGGTTGTACGTCATCATGTTCCCTTTGAACATGCCCTGGAAGAGCCCGATCGTCGAGGCATCGTTCTGCATGATCAGCCAGTTCTGATCCTGCTGGCCGCCGATCACCTTGAAACCGAGCTTCTCGTAGAATGCCCTGCTCGCAGCGAGATCCTTTACTGCAAGACTGTTTGAGAAGTTACCAAGACGAAGCCTCCCATCAGTTGCCATGCCAGCCTCCTTCACGCTGCTCGATTCAGCCCGCCCATCATCCTTCGAAGCACTCGACGCACACCCGGCCATCAACGCGACCAACGCAGTAAGCAGGATCCGCTTCACGCCTTTTCTCCTCCGTTGCTTGCAAGAACAATCCTGTTGAACACTGCACACCCGACCACGGTTCCAACGTCCCCCCAAACACGACACCATCCTACAAGGCCAGGAGCACACGACTTTGCAAATCTTGCGAACTCGCACAAAATCTCGCCCTGCCACCGCATCTGCGTACCTCGAAGCAGTCAACAACGCCATCGACTACATCCTCGCGCACCTTGATCGCCCGCTCCGGCTCCAGACCATCGCTCGTGCAGCGCACCTTTCTCCGTACCACTTCCACCGTGTGTTCCAGGTCGTCACAAGCCAGACCATCGCCGATTTCGTGCGCCGGGTCAGGTTCGAGCGTGCGCTGGTCCTGATGTCGCGCCAGCCTCCTCCTTCGCTGACATCGATCGCACTGGCCTGCGGCTTTGCATCGTCGTCTGAGTTCTCACGCGGATTCAAAAAACACTTCGGTTCTGCACCACGTTCCTTCGACCTCGAATCCTGGCGTGCAGCGCACCGCGATGCGCTCGAAATGACGGTCTCCAAGTGGCGAGATCAGTTTCACGCACAATCCCTGCCATCACGTGCAAACCCCGATTCGTTCAAGGTCCGCGTTCGCGACATCGAGCCGCGAACCGTCGCCTACATCCGCGTACTGAACCCATACAAAGGTACCGGCGTCATCCGTGCATACGAACGCCTCCAGGCCTGGGCTGCATCGCATGGCTTTCTCGACAACCAGTGGCTCGGCTATCAATGGGAGAACCCCGAGCTCACGAACCTCGCGGATTGCCAGTATTACGTGGCGGTCGAAGCATCGGGGTTCACGCAGCGCGGCGAGATCGGTCGGTTTCGATTCCCTGCAATGACCGTCGCGCAGGTCGAGATCAAGGGCGGCATCGAACTCGAACTCCGCGCACTCCAGTGGCTTTACGGCTCATGGCTCCCACGCAGCGGCTACGTGCCCACCGATCATCCGGGCTTCGAAGCCTGGATCGGCAGACCGCTCGCGCACGGCATGGAGCACTTTGAGATCAACATCCAGATCCCGATCCAGCGTGCACGTTGATTGCAGTGTTTCAATGCTGCGAGTGCCCTGCTCCGCTGCTCTGAGCGGGGCAGGCCAATACGACAGACCAAGTCTTACTGCTCACACGAGCTGATACTTCCGCAAGAGACACGCAGGGTACCGCTCGCTCGCGGGCGACTCCTCCGTCGATTCGAGCACAAACCCGTTGCGTTCGAGCACCTTGATCGACCCGACATTCGAATCCGCCACGTGCGCCACGATCGGTCGCTCTTTCACATCCGCAAGAAACGCCTCCACCGCCCGCGACGCAACGCCTCGCCCCCACCACCCGCGGTCGATCCAGTACCCGAGCATCCGCTCGCCTTCCATCGTGAAGACCGACATGCTCCCTGCAAGCGTTCCATCTACATAGATCGACCGCGAAACGATCGCGGGATCGCTCGTGACTTTCGCCCAGAACGCATCAAACCCAGCCTGATCGCGCGCATTCACCACCGCCATCCTGCACGAAGCAGGATCGCTCTGAAACGCAAAGATCCCCGCCTTGTCAGCGTCCAGCATGGGCCGCAGTTCAACTTGCATGCACGTACTCCAGAATCAGTGAGTTCCTGCTTCAACAGGATACCCACGCGCCCGATACCATCCAAGCATGGCATCGCATCCTCCGATCGACCCCGATTTTCTGTGGCGAAAGCCCGAGCCGATCGTTCTCGATCCGCATGACCCGACATGGCTCGTCGCCGCAGCGGAGGAAGGTCAGAGAATTCAGGCTGCATGCAGCGACAAGATACTCCGCGTCGAGCACATCGGCAGCACGTCAGTCCCCGGCCTTATCGCCAAGCCGGTGCTTGATCTCATGCCGGTCATCCGTCGCTATGAAGACGGCATCGACTGCATCGAGGCGATCCGAGGGCTTGGGTACTGGTATGCAGGTGACTTTGGCATTCCAGGTCGCCACTATTTCGTCAAAGGCTCGCCGCGCACGCACCACACGCACATGCTCGTCGAAGGCAGCAAGGAAGCCATCCGCCACCTTGCAGTGCGAGACACACTCCGGCGTGATCCGGTGATGCGGGAGCGGTACGCGATGCTGAAGAAGGACTTGGCTGCGAAGTTTGTCGATAACCGCGAGGCGTATTCAAACGCCAAGGGCGACCTGATGCGGGAGATCTTTGCTGCAGCAGGTGTTGAGTGAACAGCAAGCCTGGATCGATATCTCGCCAGACCATCAGAAGATCCGCCCATCAGGCACAGACTGCTCGCACAAGTACGTTGGATATGTACACGGGTCAGCGCTCTGCTGTAGCAGCCGAAACTTCATGACCCCGCTCCGGGGTCTCGATGAACACATCCATCTGCTGCCCGACGTATGCAGGGATCGATGACGCAGGGAACGAGTAGATCAGTTGCAGCACGCGCGTGTCCACGCGCTCGGTGCTCTCTCCCGTCAACGATTGCTTGGGCACGATGTAGGGTTCAACGCCAACGTACCTGAGGTCGGTAATCAGTTCCGCGTTCCCGCGGATCGATGCACGTGCCTTGGCACCGCGTTCGATTCGCCATGCATCGTTTTCGTCGATATCAACGCGGACGTGGAGCGTGCCGACCTCGCCCACGAGCATGAGCGGCGTCGCGGCCACGCCTGCAGTGGCAAACTCACCCGCGCGAATCTTTACTTGAAGCACGTGCCCCCGGACCGGCGAGCGGACGGTGCAGCGCTCGATCTCGACTTCGATCCCCTTTGTTTCCGCCTCTGCAGCGGCGACCGCGGCCCGCGCGATGTCGACCTCGGGCTTCCATGCACCTGCTTTGAGCTTGGACAGCGATGCTTCCTGCTCCGCGAGCTTTGCATGCGCCGCCTCAACCGCAAAACGCCGCCTGTTCAGTTCCTCTTCCGTGATCGCTCGACGGTCCGACACTCCTTCATATAGCGTGAGCCGCGACTGTGCATCACCAAGCTCTGCACGTGCACTCGCGACGCGAGCCTCTGCAGGTGGAATGTCCTCGCTACGCGGCTGCGCCAGGAGATGCTCAAGCTCTGCATTGGCCCGGAGCACTGCAGCCTGGCGCTGCACAAGCTGTGCTTCAAGATCACGAGACTCAATCCGCATCAACGGCTGCCCGCGACCGATCTCATCGCCAACCTTCACGAAGACCTCGGTTACAATCCCAGAAACGGGCGTCCCAATCGCGATATTCTCCGTACTCGCCTCGACGAGCCCCGCGCCAGCCACATACGACGCAAAATGCCCGCGCGGCGGCGACGCGATCGGCTGCGCAGCAGGCGGCTTCTTGCTGCTCGAAAGCACCGCAAACACGCCCATGATCAGCCCGATGACTCCCAGGATCGGCAGCACATACATCCGAATCACCGGCCACCTCCTGCGTGCGACATCTCGTGAAATGCCTTGCCTTCTTCGATGCTGACAATCGCCCCGTCATCCAGCGTTGCCACGCGATCCGCAAACCGGAAAATCCGTGCATCATGCGTCACGATCACCAGTGAACGCCCCTGCTTCATCGCAACCTCTCGAAGCATGTCCATGATGCGGTTGCCCGTCTCATGATCGAGCGCGCTGGTCGGCTCATCGCACACCAGGAGCCTCGGCTCATGGATCAGCGCCCGCGCGATCGCCACCCGCTGTTGCTGCCCACCCGACAATCGAGACGGAAACGTACCTGCCCGATCTCCCAGCCCGACTCTTCCCAGCATCTCTCTCGCTCGCTCCATCGCTTCTGGCCTGCGAACGCCATTGATGAGCAGCGGGATCGACACGTTCTCCGCGATCGTCAGGCTCTGGACAAGATTGAACTGCTGGAACACAAACCCGACATTCTCCCCGCGAAACCGCGTCGCTTCACGCTCGCTCATCTTCTCAAAGTCCTGCCCAAGAACGACACATTCGCCCTCATCACGCCTGAGAATCCCTGCAATCACGCTGATCAGCGTCGTCTTGCCGCACCCGCTCGGCCCGACAAGCATCAGGAGTTCGCTTTCACGCACCTCAAGATCGATCCCGCGCAGTGCATGCACTTCCACCCCGCCCGTGCGATAGACCTTTCGCACGCCCGTGCATCGCACCGTCACTCCAGGTTCTTGATCCATAGCTACGTGCATCGCTCAGCCCTTGAACACGATCGCGGGTTCCAGCCTGAAGACCTGCACGATCGCGGTCGCCGCGGAACCCAGGCAGATGACAAGCACAGACGTCCCCGTCACTGCAGGGATCCACCACACCAGCCTGAACGCAAGCTCACCCCCCGCGCTCGCAAACCCCATCCCTGCAGCAAGGCCGACCCCAAGTGAGTACCCCACCGCGCCAACAAGCGCCGCCTGAAGCAGCGTCATGCGCATCAGCGTCCAGTTGCTCGTCCCCATCGCCTTGAGCGCGCCGAGCGTCCGGAGATTGTCCGACGTGAACATGTAAAAGAGCAGCGCCACGATCGCCGCGCCCACAAAGAACCCGAGCGTCGTGCTGATCGCAAAGTTGATCGGAATCCCCGTCTCTTGCATGATGTAGTTGAACGTCATCCCTGCAAACTGCTCCTGCGTATGTGCAGCAAGCCCCGTCGCCTCGTCAATCCGCGCTGCAATTGCCTTGCGATCCGCCCCGTCCTCGATCCCAACCAGGATGAACGTCAAAAGCCTGCGTTCTCGCGGTGCAAACTCGATCGCACGCGAGTACGTCGTGTACACCGTCGGCTGGTCCTGCATCGTCGGCGAGTTCTCGGAAATCCCCACCACCATCGCGCGGTGGTCGTTGAGCTCAATCCAGTCGCCGACATCAAGCCGCCTCCGCGAACCATCCGGATTGCGCACCGACAGCTTGCCCTTGCCCCGCTGATTATCGATGATGACGCCTTCTGCCCTGCGAAGGTTCCCAAGCTCACCTTCGAGCATCACCGGCGGCCCGCCGATCAGCGTCGCATCATCAAGACCCACCACGACGCACGTCTCGTACGTCCCATCATCAAGCCGCGCCCGAATCAGCCCGCGATACATCGGCACCGCCCACGCAACGCCCTTGATGCTCCGCACGCGGTACAACGCGGTATCAGAAAGCGGCTTGGGGTCATCCACCACCCGCACCTGCTTATCCATCACCCACAGGTCCGGGTACGCAGTGTCATCGATGAATCCGTACGACTGCGATGTCAGCCCCCAGAAGATCGCGAGCTGCTGGTTCATCAGGAACGACGCGACGACGACTCCCACGATCATCCCCAGGTACTTCACCCGGTCGCCGACGAGCATCCTGATGGAGATCCAGTTCAATCGGTTCTTCCCTTGCCAGGTGGACGCGGCTCTTTGCCGATTGCCCTGCTGCCGGTAGCGCTGCTGTCGATAGCCCCGCTGCCGATCGCCTTCATCCCAGCGATGCTGAACGTCGCGATGTGCTCACTGATCGCCGCGACGTCGTACGTTCCCGTGTGATCCGGGAAAACCCGGTCCAGGATCGGTCGCGAGTTCACGTAGATCAGGCACTGCGCAAAGACGCTCAGCATCGCGCGTTCAACCACCATCTTCGAGCAACCCGGCCCCGCCAGCTCGGTCACGATCTTGCGAAGCCGCCCTGCAGTCGGCATGAACGTGCTGGCGACCATCGCATCAAGCACTGCAGTCGGGTCGGCCATCTCCCGGGCCATCATCCTTGAGTGCCACGCAGGCTTGCCGCTGTCGAGGAGCTTGCCGACGAACTTTGCGACAAACGCGCGGAGCTGCTCCTCCGCATCACCCTGCGCTGCGGAAGCTCCCACGGGCGGCGGCGATCCCTGCTTTTCCACCCAGTAGGCGATCGCAGCCTCATACAACTGAAACTTACCGCCAAAGTGATACTTGATCGCGGACACGTTGGCGTGTGCACGAGCAGTGATATCGCGAATCCTGGCACGCTCATATCCAACCTCCGCAAAGATTGCGCCTGCAGCATCCAGGAGGCGGTTCTTCGTCGCCGCAGCCGCGATCGCCCCTGCAACCTCGTCTTCAACGACGGGTTCCTGCCTTGCTGCCTGCTTGCGCTTCTGAGTGCTCATGACGCTGACGGTATCAAACGGCCGCGTCCACGTCCTCTTGGCAGGGCCAATGCACCCCGAATCTCTGATCTAGAACCGGAACGTCGCCGACAGCCCGAAATACGCAGCAGGGTCGCCGTCGTCCTTGCTGATGCGGTTGCCCTCTGCATCGTCAAACTGGATCTCGCTCATCACCACCATCCCTGCCTCCGCGTTCAGCGAGAACCACGGCTTGGGTTCCCACTGTGCCTGGAGGCCAACCGTCACCCGCTCATCGCGCAGCACCGCTTCCTTGTATTTCCCCGGATCGTCGTTCAGCCGGAACGCACGGTTGTCCATGCTCGCCCGGAGCGAAAGCTCGAGCTCCTCGCTCACCGAGTAACTCACCCGTGCGCTCGGACCCTGGATCGAGAACGTCCAATCCTCTGCAAACTGCCAGTCGATGCCGATCAACGGCAGCACCATCACGTTGTCTTCGATCTGCGTTCTGCCAAACACGCCGAACGTCAGCGCCAGCGTCGGGCTGATCTCGTACCTCGCCCCTGCAAAGCCGCCGAACGTCATCCCATCGCTGAAATCCGCGTCGGTTTCCGCTGCAGCCTCGACATCAATACCACCCACTGCAGACCACTTCTCGTCGATCTTCCACTGAAGACCAGTAGAAGCCCGGAACAGCGTGACCTCGCGATCGGCAAACCCAGTGTCAAAGTTGTACCACGACCACTCGTTCAGTAAACCGATCGAAAGCGAAAGCTCCTCCGCAACCAGCGGAATATCAATCGACAGTTCCGCAGCGCTCCGCGTGATCGATACGTCCCCGAGGTCTTCAAAGTCCGCAGGTGCTGCATAGCCGCCTCCAATCAAGAACCTGAACGACACATCATCCTGACCATCGCCGAGCGGAGGTGCATCCCCCGATAAGCGCGGATCAGGCCGCCCCGTCAGATCAGCCTGCCCTGCAGGCTGCTTATGCGCACCCGCCGATTCCTGGCCGTACGCAACGCCCTGCAACAGCATGACCGCAAGAAGAACCGTTCGAGCCATGATGCCCTGCTCCTGAATGTGGATATCAGGCCCCGCGCTGAGGCCTCTCGCGCCGTTGAGATCCCGCCCGCGTGGGCACTCGATCAACGTCGCCGCGGTGGAGAGTATCAATCATTCGATTGAATGTCAATCCAGTGATTGATTTCTGCCAATCGCTTCATTCATGGCCCCAAACACAGCCTGCAACCACCCGCGCGTAACACGCGGCACTCATGCCCTGCTCTCTCCGCGGGAAACATGCACGCACACCGCATGCGCAGACGACAGCATGCAGGTTTCACCCTGCATGCTCGCGATCTAACTCAGAATGTCGCCCAGGTTTGCCGGATCAGACTGCGGGATCAAGTTGCTGGACCAGCTTGATGGATCACATGAACGCACGCATCGTGCTCAAGACGCGATCACGCACGCTATTCATGCGACGCAGGCACACCTGCCTCGCGTCCACCCGGCCCGCGCACCCGCCCCACCACCGTCGTCTCTTCGCTCGGCTTGAACAGCGCACCATCCGGATCACGCGGGCTCTCGTCGTAGTGCTGGCGGTCATACTGCTTTGCAGCGAGCCTGCTTCCAACACCCGGCATCACCATCGCCACTGCAGTGTTCACCTTCGCCATCATCCCCACCTTCGTCGCGAGCGTAGGCGTCTGCGCGGCTTCCAGAATAGCCTTCGCCACATCCTCCGCATCGATCATCGGGGACGGCAGCTTGGGCTCGTCATGCATGTAGTTCCTTGCATGCTGCGGGTACGGCGTATCCACTGCAGTCGGCTGAATCAGCGTGATGCTCACCGGGGCCTTGTCGACCTCTTCGATCTCCACCCGCAGCGCGTCGGTAAACCCCTTCACTGCATGCTTCGACGCTGAGTACATCCCCTGAAGCGGCACCACAGTCTCTGAAACCTCACTCCCGACATTAATGATCGCACCTCCGCCCGCCCTCAGGTGCTTGAGTGCCACGAGCGAACCGTGATACACGCCCCAGAAGTTTGTCTCAAAGAG
>JAESFU010000329.1_pt1 | contig 35196 bp, 32 predicted proteins | sample 9269461 | NCBI WGS metagenome assembly JAESFU01 (sample SAMN14502556, study PRJNA617107) | algae metagenome | isolation source: Stenomitos rutilans HA7619-LM2 and co-occurring heterotrophs from cave walls | place: USA: Waikapalae cave, Hawaii | collected 2009-07-28
AGTTCCGCATCTCTATCGAGGTCGAGGCGGCGGGGCTCGCAGCCGAACGTCGTACCGAAATCCACCTCCTCCGGATGGAGCAGGCGCTGGCGCAGTTCAAGCGCCACCTGACCGACAAGTCGCTCGCCACCGATGCCGACCGCGCCTTCCACCGCGCCATCGCGGAGGCGACCAACAACACCCGCTTCCGGCTGTTCGTCGACGAGATGGGCGACCGCCTGATCCCCCGCCGCGCGCTGGGCGCCGGTTTTGCCGACGACAAGGCCAAGGCCGAGTTCCTCGACGGCATCCTCAACGAACACCAGCGCATCTTCGTCGCCATCTCCGAACGCAAGGCCGACGATGCCCGCGCCGCCATGCGCAAGCATCTCGAAGATGGCCGCCGGCGCTACCGCGAGTGGCGGATATTGCATGATGTGACGCAGACGTGAGGGTAAGGCTTACGACACCGGCGTCCTCGCGAGCCCCTTCGCCAGGATCGGACCGGTCGGTCGGCCAGTGGGCGAACCCGGGGCCGGCTCGAGCGTAATTTCGTACAGCTGGCCCGGCTGCGGCGTCGGCAGGCTTATAGCCGGCAAACGGATATTGCGCGGATTGTCAAATGTGCCAAGGGAGACCGGCCCCATCTCGGCGCTCGGCAAGGTCCAGACCTGCAGGATGCGACCGTCTGGAACTTCGAACGCCTCGAGAGGCACAATCCGCACCGAGTTGTCGGAGAACGCCTCCACGATGGCGCCCGGCACTGTGGAACCTTCGTCGACAAGCACCGCAATCACCACCGGTTGCGCCTCGGGCTGGCTCAGTGTGCCGGCCGTAAACCCGAGACCTGCCGCAATGACAACACTGGCGGCCACGGCCATCCATGGCCTCGGCGCACGACTCGCTGGATGCGTCACCCGAGCTGAATCCTGTTGACCCAACCGCGCCTCGATAGCGGACCACACTCGCGGGTTGAGCTCCTCGCCGATGGCAGTATCGTCCAGCGCCTGCATCTGGTCGCGCAGCCGCGATACCATCGCGGCAAGTTCGGCATCGGTGGCGATGCGCGCCTCGAACGCCAGCCGCTCGGCGCCGTCCAGCGCACCGATGACATACTCGCCGGCATCGGCGAGCTTTTCGTCGCGGGTCATGACAGGCACTCCTGCAGGCTGACGAGGCCACGCCGGATCCAGGCCTTCACCGTGCCCAGCGGGGTACGCAGGGTTGCTGCTACCTCGCCGTGACTGAGGCCCGTCACATAGCACAACAGAATGGCACGACGGCGTGGCGCCTCAAGTGCACCGAGGCAACGCTTCAAGGCTGCGACCTCCGCGAGCCCGACATAGGCCGCCTCGGCATCGGCGTCACGATCGCGGAGTGCTTCAAGCGTTTCGGGTTCATGGTTTTCCATGCGGGCCGCGTCCCGGATGAGGTTCAGGGCGCGGTTGCGCACAATCGTCGTCATCCAGACCCGCGCCGACCCCCTCGCGGCATCGAACTGGACGGCGCGCTGCCAAATGGCCACGAAGCTGTCCTGCACGACCTCCTCGGCGAGATCCATGCGACGGACAATGCGCCGGGCCACCGCGACAAGCCGTGCGCCCTCGCTGGCAAACAGCAGCGACAAGGCCTCCCGATCTCCACGGGCCACGCGCAACATCAGGCTATCTGCTTCTCTTCCCACGCTTTGCAGCATCGTGCCTCCCGCTGGCTGCTATACACGCGGGCCGGCCCATCGGACGCAACTCAAATAAACTTTGCCGCCCTGCATCCGACCCGACCCTCCGGCGGGTACCCCTCATGCAACGTGCCGCCAAGGCACCATCCCATTAGGAGAGTTCCCATGCAGAAGTTCAATGCCGCACTGCTCGCCGGTGCTTCGGTTATTGCCCTGACCGGCGCCGCCGTGGCTGCTCCGGCAGTCGCGCTCACCGGCGACAAGACGCTGGTCATGTTCGATACCGAAACGCTTGCCGTCTCCGGCACCATGGACGTGACCGGCATCGACCGCCTCGAGGGCATCGATGTCCGTCCGGGCGACAAGCTGCTCTACGGCCTCGCCGGCGATGGCAGCATTGTCACCATCGATACCGCCAGCGGTGCCGCCACGGTCAAGAGCCAGCTCTCCGAGACCTGGCCGGCTGGCGTCGCCGCCAGCGTCGACTTCAACCCGGTCGCCGACCGCATGCGCATCGTCGGCACCGATGGCACCAACCTGCGCGTCAATGTCGATGACGGCGTGGCCACGGTCGATGGCAAGCTCGCCTATGATGCCGCCGACATGCATGCCGGCGAGGCCCCCAACATCGTCGCGGTCGCCTACACCAATTCGTTCGGCAAGCCCGAAGCCACTGCCATGTACGATGTCGATGCCACCATCGGCGCGCTGATCCAGCAGGCCCCGCCCAATGACGGCGTGCTGAAGGCGATCGGCAAGTTCGGCATCGAGGGCGCGACGACCTACGCCATGGATATCGCCGCCACCGAGGCGCTCGAGAACACGGCGTACCTGGCTACCGGCGGCATGCTCTACACGGTCGCGGTCGACACCGGTGCAGCCACCTCGCTGGGCGAACTGGCTATCGAAGGCGACATCCGGGACATCGCGATCCTGCAGTAACGGTACCGACGGGCGCGTCGATGAAGTGCGACGCGCCCGCTCAGTTGTCATACAAGTAACGCCACTTGTATGTTGACAACGGTATTCGCTCGCCCCTACGACTAAGGTCAGAGGGGAAATCAACGACAAGCAGCGGGTGGTAGGCTGGATGTATCGCGCCTGTGGCGCGATCGGGATTGCTTGTCTTCGTGCACCTCTCCACTGCTCGTGCCTGCCGCCGGTCTCGACTGGCATAGGGAGGATTTTGGCGCGCGCAGACGACACTGCATCTGGCACTTGAGGGAGGAATGCCATGTTTCAGATGACCAAACTCGCGGCTGCCGCGCTTGTCGCCGCCGCCATGTCCGTGACCGGGGCGATGGCACAGACCGTGCTGCGCTCGTCCGATACGCATCCGGATGGCTATCCCACCGTCGAGGCGGTGAAGTATTTCGGCCAGCTCGTCAGCGAGCGCACGGCCGGCCGCTATTCGGTGGAAGTCTATCACTCGGCCCAGCTCGGCCAGGAAGCCGACACGATCGAGCAGGTGCGCTCGGGCGTGATCGATTTGAACCGCGTGTCCATGGCGCCGTGGAACAGCCTCGTGCCGCTGACGCTGGTGCCGTCGCTGCCTTATCTGTTCCGCTCGCCGGAACATGCCCGCGCCGTGATGTCGGGCCCGATCGGCGACGAGATCGCCGCCGGGTTCGATGCACATGGCGTGGTGGTGCTGGCCTTCTACGATGGCGGCGCGCGCTCGTTCTACAACTCGAAAAAGCCGATCAACGCGCTCAGCGACCTCGCCGGGATGAAGTTCCGCGTGATCCAGTCCGACGTGTTCGTCGACATGGTGGCCGCGCTCGGCGCTTCGGCGACGCCGATGCCCTATGGCGAAGTCTATTCGGCCATCGAGACCGGCGTCATCGACGGGGCGGAGAACAACTTCCCCAGCTACGAGTCGGCCAAGCATTTCGAAGTGGCCAAGAACTACTCGCTCGACGAGCACACCATCGTGCCGGAAGTGTTCGTGATGTCGAAGGCGAGCTGGGACAAGCTGAGTGACGAGGACAAGGCGATCTTCAAGCAGGCCGCCAAGGACTCGATGACCAAGCAGTATGAGCTGTGGGACGCGCGCGTCGCGAGCTCGCGCAAGCTCGTCGAGGATGCCGGCTCGGCGATCACGACGCCCGAGAAGCAGCCGTTCATCGATGCGATGAAGCCGGTCTACGACAAGTACGTCAACACGCCGGAACTGCAGGACCTCGTCGCCCGGATCCAGGCGACCGAGGGCTGAGGACGGGTTACCCCCGCCGGGGTGACCCGGTAGGGGCACCCAGCACGCAACTAGCCACCGTCATCCCCGGGCGCAGACCCGGGGACCCATGCGTAGCCTCAGCGTGCGTATGGGTCCACGGGTCAAGCCCGCGGATGACGGTGAGTTCCTGCTCGATCCAGACTTGGGAACCTGACGGATGACCACCACTCCGATCCCGCCTGAAATCGCCGAACGGCATCCGCGCCTCGTTGCGCTGAGCCGCGGGCTCAACCGCATTTCCAATGCCGCGCTGTACATTGCCGGTGCTGGTCTCGTGGTCATGTCGGTGATCGTGGGCTGGCAGGTGTTCATGCGCTACGTGCTGAACTGGAACAATGCCTGGACCGAGCTCACGGCAATCCTGCTCATGAGCTGGTTCATCTTCCTCGGCGCCGCGGTGGGCGTGCGCGAAAACTATCACCTCGGTTTCGACGTGCTGCTCTACGTGCTGCCCAAGGGCGGCAAGAAGGTGCTGCGGACGATCTCGGATCTCGTGGTGATCGCCTTTGCGATCGGCATGATCTGGTACGGGGTGCAGCTGATCCAGCTGCAGTGGGCCGAAAAGATGCCGGGGCTCGGCATTTCGGGGGCCATGCGCTACCTGCCGCTCGCGGCGGGCGGGGTGCTGATCCTGCTGTTCTCGTTCGAGCGGCTGGCGCTGCGCTGGGCCGGCGTCGATGTCGACCGCGACGTGCATGACGAGACCGACGAAATCCCCGACGCCACCCAGGTCAAGGAGATCTGAGATGGCGATCTGGATCCTCTTCGGCGTGTTCACCCTGCTGATGCTGATCGGCACTCCGATCGCCTTCTGCCTCGGCGTCGCGAGCTTTGCCACCATCCTCTACATGAACCTGCCACCGCTGGTGATTTTCCAGCAGATGAACTCGGGGATGAGCGTGTTCACGCTGCTCGCCATCCCGTTCTTCATCTATGCCGGCGACCTGATGGTGCGTGGTGGCATTGCGCAGCGGATCGTGGCCTTCGCCGGCTCGCTGGTCGGGCATCTGCGCGGCGGACTGGGGCAAGTGAATATCGCCGCCTCGACGCTGTTCGGCGGCATTTCGGGCTCGGCCGTGGCAGAAGCAGCGGCGGTGGGCGGGCTGATGATCCCGCAGATGAAGGCGCGCGGCTATGGCGCCGATTATGCCGTGAACGTCACGTCCATGGCGGCGCTGATCGCGCTGCTGCTGCCGCCCAGCCACAACATGATCATCTATTCGATCTCGGCCGGCGGGAAGATTTCGATCGCCGACCTATTCACGGCGGGCGTGATCCCCGGGCTGCTGTTCGCCGCCTCGCTGATGGTCACCGCTTACTTCGTGGCGCGGAAGCGCGGCTATCCGGTCGAGGCATTCCCAGGGCTGCGACGCGTCGGACAGCTGCTGCTGGTGGCGCTGCCGGGGCTCTTGCTGATCGGCATCATTTTCGGCGGCGTGCGTTCGGGCATCTTCACGGCGACCGAAAGCTCGTGCATCGCGGTATTCTACGCGCTGCTGGTGACGATCCTCGTCTACCGCAACCTCACCTGGAAGAGCTTTGTCGAGGCGACGCTCGGGGCGGTGAGGACGACGGCGATGGTGCTGTTGATCATCGGCACGGCGGCTTCGTTCGCCTGGCTGATGGCGTACCTGCGCATCCCGCAGATGCTGATCGACTGGCTCGGGACCGTGTCGCAGGACCCGCTGATGATCCTCTTGCTCATCAACGTGATCCTGCTCGTCCTCGGCACGTTCATGGACATGGGTCCGACGATCATCATCGCGACGCCGATCTTCCTGCCCGTCGCCGTGCACTACGGCATCGATCCGGTGCATTTCGGCGTGATCCTGATCCTCAATCTCGGCATTGGCCTCAATACGCCACCGGTGGGGGCGGTGCAGTTCGTCGCCTGCGCGGTGGGCAAGATCACCGTGTGGCAGGCGATGCGCTCGATCTGGCCATTCTATTTCGCGAGCCTAGTGGTGCTCGGGCTCGTGACCTATGTGCCCGAAATCTCGCTGTGGCTGCCGCGCGTATTCAGGGGAGGCTGAGATGGCCGCAATCAACGGCACGTCGCAGCCGCGGCCGAAGCTCTCGACGCTGCTGATCACGACGCTGGGCGACGAGATCAAATCGGGCAAGATCCGCGGCGGGCAACGCCTGCCGACGGAAGCGCAACTGACCGAGAAATTCGGTGTGAGCCGCACGGTGGTGCGCGAGGCGGTGGCGGCGCTGGTTGCGGACGGCCTCGTCGAGACGCGACAGGGCGCCGGCATCTTCGCCATGCCGCAGCGCCTGGTGATGTTCGGCACCATGGCAGCCGACAAGATCTCGATCGCCATCAACGTGCTCGAGGTGCGGATCGGCATCGAGGTCGAGAGCGCGGGGCTCGCAGCGCAGCGGCGCAACCCGGCGCAGGATGCGGCGATCCACGAGGCGTTCTACGAGTTCGACCGGCTGCTGACACTGGGACAGGCGACGGGCAAGACCGATTTCGCCTTCCACCGCGCCGTTGCGGCGGCGACGAACAACCCGTTCTACATTGAGGTCCTCGATGCCCTGGGGACGCGGCTCATCCCCTGCGACATCACCTCGCCCTGGGGCACGGACAGCGTGCTGACCAGCGACTACCAGGAGGGGCTGCAGGTCGAGCACTCGCGCATCATGCAGGCGATTTCGGCCGGCGACAGCGACGAGGCGCGCATCGCCATGCGCGTCCATCTCGGCAACAGCCAGGAGCGCTATCGCGCCCGGCTCAACCAGTTGGCCAAGCGAGGAACGAACGGATGACGGGCACCACAGACTACGAGAGCCGCTGGGCCATCGATCCGGCGGCGGCCGAGCTGATGGGCACCGACGAGCTACGCGCCAACTTCCTGATCGAGACGCTGTTTACGCCCGGCCGCATCAATCTCACCTACACGCACTACGACCGCATGGTGGTGGGCGGCGCGATGCCGTTGGGCGAAGCGCTGGCGCTCGAAGCGATCAAGCCGATGGGGACCAAGAGCTTCCTTGCCCGGCGCGAACTGGTCGCCGTCAATATCGGCGGGGCCGGCACGATCGAGGCGGGCAGCGAGAGTTTTGCAGTCGGCACGCGCGACATGGTCTATCTCGGCATGGGCACGGAGCCGGTGCGGTTAAGCTCGGCCGATGCGGGCAACCCTGCAAAATTCTACCTGCTGTCGGCGCCGGCGCACCAGGCGCACCCCTCGATGCTGCTGAAGATCGATGGGGCAAAGCGCCTCGATCTCGGTACGCCCGAGACCTGCAACAAGCGTTCGATCTTCCAGTTCATCCATCCCGAGAGCCCCGCCCGCACCTGCCAGCTGGTGGTGGGGCTCACGACCTTCGCGCCCGGCTCGGTGTGGAACACCATGCCGGTGCATGTGCATGACCGGCGGATGGAGGCCTATCTCTATTTCGACCTGCCCGATACAGCGCGGGTGTTCCACATGATGGGCGAGCCACAGGAGACGCGGCACCTGATCGTTGCCAACGAGCAGGCGATCCTGTCGCCCGCCTGGTCGATCCACTCAGGCGTCGGCACGGCGAGCTACACCTTCATCTGGGCGATGGCCGGGGACAATGTCGACTATACCGACATCGACCCAGTCGCCATCGGAGAACTCAGGTGACCGATCTTTCGGCGTTCAGCCTCGAAGGGCGCAAGGTGATCGTCACCGGCGCCAATACCGGCATTGGTCAGGGCATTGCGCTGTCGGTGGGACGCGCCGGCGGCACGCCGATCCTCGTCGGGCGCTCCAGCATGGACGAGACGGTGGCGGGGCTGGAGGCGATCAGCGCACGCCATGCGAGCTATCGGGTCGATCTCAGCGACCCGGCAGCGGCCGGCGAGATGCTGCGCCGCGCCTGGGACGAGCACGGACCGATCCATGGGCTGGTCAACAATGCCGGCATCATCCGTCGCGCCGACGCGGTGGATTTTGGTGAAGACGACTGGGACGCCGTGCTCGACACGAACCTCAAGGCGCTGTTCTTCCTGTCGCAGGGCTTTGCCCGGCTGGTGCTCGCAGGACCCAAGCGCGGCAAGATCGTCAACATCGCCTCGCTGCTGAGCTTCCAGGGCGGCATCCGTGTCGTCGCCTATACGGCGAGCAAGCATGGCGTCGCCGGGATAACTCAGGCGCTGAGCAACGAGTGGGCAGCCAAAGGCATCAACGTCAACGCCATCGCGCCCGGCTACGTCGTCTCGAACAATACCGAGGCATTGCGAGCGGACCCGGACCGCTCGGCCTCGATCCTCGCCCGCATCCCGGCCGGGCGCTGGGGCCAGCCCTCCGATATCGGTGACGCCGCGGTGTTCCTGCTCGCGCCGGCCTCGGACTACATGCACGGAGCCGTGGTGCCGGTGGATGGCGGGTGGCTGGGGCGTTAGGGGGCGCCAACCAAGGTCCTTCTTTCTCCCCTTGTGGGAGAAGGCGATCACAGCGACTTCACGCCACCGGAAGGCTTACGCTCACCCGAAACCCCCTGCCCGGTTCCGAGGCCAACTCCAGTTCACCATCGAACAGGGTGGCGATTTCCTCGACGATGGGGAGGCCGAGGCCGGCGCCGGGCTTGGCTTCGTCGCCACGATGGAAGCGCTGGCGCAAGGAGGCCAGCCTCGACGAGGCGACCCCGGCTCCCGTGTCTTCCACGGTGAGGACGACCCGTTCGCCGGCGGTAAGCCGCACTGTCGCCTCGGCGCCGCTGCCGGCATAGGCGAGCGCGTTCTCGATGAGGTTGCGCACCAGTTCGCCGAGCAGCATGGCATCGCCGCGCACCGGGATCGGACCCTCGCCCTCGAAGCCCAGGTCGATGCCGGCAGCGCGGGCGGCGACGACGTGCTCGGCAGTTTCGGCGGCCGCGATCGCAGCGAGATCGACGGTGGTCGCCTTCAGCCGATCGGAAGCGGCCTCATCGATGCGGGCGAGCAGCAGCATCTGGGCGAGGATGCGCTCGGCATGGACAATGGCGCTGTCGGCGGTTGCGAGCGCCGTGGCGCGTTCGGCCGCAGTACCAGCGCGCGTCGCGAGCGCGATCTGGGTGCGGACGATTGTCAGCGGGGTGCGCAGCTGGTGGCTGGCATTGCCGGTGAAGTGGCGGAGCGCGGCGATGGCGACGCCCAGCCGCGACATGAAGGAGTTCACGGTATCGACGAGGTAACGTACCTCGGTCGGCACATCCTCGGCGATGGGGGTGAGGTCGGCGGGGCTGCGGTCGCCGATGGCGGCGCTGAGGCGGCGGAGTGGGCCGAGCGCCAGGGAGACGGCGAACCAGAGGATCACAGCGGCGGCGAGGATCAGGACACCGAGACGTAACGCCGAGCGGAACAGCAACTGCTCGGCGAGCTGGCTGCGCGCGATGGTGGTTTCGGCAACGGTGACAGTGAAGGGAATGGCCTGGACGCCCGACGACGCGGCGCGCTGCAGCACCGCGACCCGGATCGGCTCGCCGCGCAGGCTCGCGTCGAAGAAGCGGAGCTCGCCATTGGCGTCGCCGGTGGGGAGGTTCTGATAGCCCGTTATGAATCCTTGCGGGCCGTCGACGCGGTAGAACACCCGGTCCTGCGCGGCGGAGGTGAGCATTTCGAGCGCGACATAGGGGACATCGACCTCCAGTGCGCCGTCCTCGGTGACGATGACGCGCTCGGCGATGGCGAGGACGGACCCGGCGAGCACGCGATCGGAGACGGTGTTCGAGGTGCCGACGGCCTCGCGCCAGGTATCAAGCAGGGCGAAGAGGCCGATGCCGGCCAGCGCGACGAACAGGCCGAGCAGCAGCCGGCGGCGGAGGGAATAGGGCTTGCCGCTCAATCGGCGGCCTTGTCGAGATAGTAGCCGAGGCCGCGCGCCATGCGGATGGTGAGCCCGTGCGGCACGAGCTTTCGCCTGAGACGTGAGACATATTGCTCGACGGCGTTGGCGCTCAGCTCATCGTCGAAGGCCGCGAGCGACTGGATGATCGCCTCCTTGGAGACGACCTTGCCGGCGCGCCGCATCAACGTTTCGAGAAGGCCCAGCTCGCGACCGCGCACATCGATCAGCTGGCCATGGGCCGAAATGGTGCGGGTGGCGGTGTCGAGCTCGAGCTCGCCGAAGGCGATTTCAGCCGAGCGCTGGCCGGACTGGCGACGCAGCAGCACTCTAATCCGGGCTTCGAGTTCGCCGACCTCGAAGGGCTTGGTCATATAGTCGTCGGCGCCGAGGTCGAGGCCGCGAATGCGCTCATCCAGCGCGCCACGGGCAGTGAGAACGAGGACCGCCGAGCGGTTGCCGCGGGCGCGCAGTTCGCGCAGCACATCGAGGCCGTCCATCTCGGGCAGGCTCAGGTCGAGGATGACGAGGTCGATGCTTTCGACAGCCAGCGCGGCGAGCGCCGAGACACCGTCATGCACGACATCGACCGCATAGCCGCTGCCGCGCAGCACGGCGACGAGGCCATCGGCCAGCGTGCGATTGTCCTCCACCACCAATATGCGCAAGGCGTTCCCTCCCGGGCGGACGTTACCTCACCGGGTCTTGTGCAGGAAAGGCCGGCACCGCATGCTGGCGCGCATGTTCCGCGTGCTCGCTTTTCTCGTGTTCCTGACCTCGCCGGCTTTCGCCGCGTCGCTGCATTTTCCGGCGCAGAATGGCGACCCCGAGGCGCGGGTGCTGACGGTTTATTCCTCCCTTGATGAGCCGCTGGCTCGGCCGATGATCGCGGCCTTCCAGTCGGCGCATCCGGATGTAGCGGTGGCCTACGAGGACCTTCAGACGGTCGATATCTACGACCGGGTGGTGGCCGAGACCGACGCAGGCGGCAAGACCGCCGATTTCGCCTTCTCGTCGTCGATGGACCTACAGGTGAAGCTCGCCAACGATGGCTACGCGCAGGAGACGCGGGTGGAGCTGTCGCAAAGCTGGCCGCGTTGGGCCAACTGGCGCAACACCGCCTACGCGCTGACCTATGAGCCGGCGGTTTTCATCTACCACAAGCCGAGCTTTGCCGATGCACCGCCACCGGCGACGCGGGCCGAGCTGATCGAGTATCTGCATGCCAATGCCGACAGCCTCTATGGTCGGATCGGCACCTACGACATCGAGCGCTCGGGCGTCGGCTTCATGTTCTTCTCCCGCGACCAGGAGCAGTTTTCCGACCTGTGGTCGCTGGTGGGCGCCATGGGCGCGGCGGGGGTGAAGCTCTATTCGACCACCTCTGCCATCGTCGACCGGGTGGCGAGCGGGCAGTTCGTGTTCGGCTACAACATTCTGGGCTCCTACGCGGCCGAGGCGGCGGCGCGAAACCCCGATCTCGGCATAATCCTCCCGGCCGACTACACCATCGTCACCTCGCGCATCGGGCTGATCCCGGCGGCGGCAGCAAACCCAGACCTCGGTCGGATGTATCTGGAATTCTTCATGTCGGCCGAGGGGCAGACGATCCTCGCCGACCAGCTGCAGATTGGCGCCCTGAACCCGGCGGTGACCGGCGCGAACACCGCCAACGCGATGCAGCAGGCGCTCGGCAGCCAGCTCAGGCCCGTGCCGGTGAGCCCGGGGCTGATGGTCTACCTCGACCAGGTGAAGCGGGCGCGGCTGATCCGGCGATGGAACGATGCGCTGAGCATTCAGTGACGAGCCTCACTCTGAGTTATCCGTCGTCATGGCAGGGCTTGACCCGGCCACCCATGCATAACCGCGGCGTCCTATGGGTCCGCGGATCAAGTCCGCGGATGACGACTGAGAGTGCTGTGAAGCGTACGGAAGTGCCCACACCCACGACAGGTTCGCGACAGCTTCGTGTGGTGTGCTACAAGAATGGCCGAGGGCAAGAGCTCCGGCCGAGGAGTCTGGGAGGACCCCGCCACGTACCCGCAGACACGCCGACCGCATCCATAGCGGCTGCGACGGCGTTTGGCGCGTGGTGAGGACATCCAAACCGGATGTGCACGGCGGCAAAGCCGCCATGGAGGAACCAATGAAGCATTTCGTTGCGACAGCAATGCTGGCCGGCGCCCTCGCGCTGCCCGTTTCGGCCTTTGCCGCCGATTACACCATCATGGCCCCTGCTGCCCCCGGCGGCGGCTGGGACCAGACGGCCCGTTCGCTGCAGGAAGCCATGACCGCCGAAGGCGTGTCGGGCAACGTGCAGGTGGTGAACGTGCCGGGCGCCGGTGGCACGATCGGCCTCGCCCAGTTCGCGCAGGAAGCCAATGGCGATCCGAGCCGGCTCATGGTGGGCGGCTACGTGATGGTCGGCGCGATCCTCACCAACAAGGCGCCGGTGACGCTCGACGCCGTCACCCCGATCGCCCGCCTCACCGGCGAGTATGAAGTGATCGTCGTGCCGGCAGCCTCGGAGCTGCAGACGCTGGCCGATCTCGCGGCCAAGCTGAAGGCCGATCCTGGTTCGGTGAGCTGGGCTGGCGGTTCGGCCGGCGGCACCGATCACATCACGGCCGGCCTCTTCGCCAAGACCGCCGGGGTCGATCCGAAGCTCGTCAACTACATCGCCTTCTCGGGCGGTGGTGAAGCGCTGGCCGCGGTGCTGGGCAACCAGGTGACCGTCGGTATCTCCGGCTATGGCGAGTTCCAGGCACAGGTCGAGGCCGGTGCGCTGCGCGTCCTCGGCGTTTCGGCGCCGGAACGGATCGCGGTGGTGGACGCTCCGACCTTCAAGGAAGGCGGCATCGACCTCGTCGTGCAGAACTGGCGTGGCATCTGGGCCGGCCCCGGCCTCAGCGCCGAGCAGGTCGCCGCCATCACTGCCGATGTCGAAAAGACCGTGACTTCGGCCAGCTGGAAATCGATTCTCGAGACCAAGGGCTGGACCAACACCTGGCTCGCCGGTGACGACTTCAAGACGCAGCTCGCAGCCGAAATCGAAGCGACGACCGCGATCCTCAAGGACATCGGACTGGTGCAGTAATGAGCGAGCCCAACGGCTTGGCTACTCATGATGAACACAGGCGCCGCCCCGACCGGGCGGCGCTTATCATTGCTGCGGGGCTGATCATTCTCGGCTGCATCGTCGGCTGGGATGCCTCCCGCATCGGTGGCGGCGGCGCCTATGCGCGCATCGGGCCGCAGACCATACCATTCGTCATCGCCATCTGCCTCCTCGGGCTCGGCGTCTGGACGGCATTCGAGGCCTGGCGCGGGGATTTTCCCGAGCGCGAGCATCAGGAGGTCCGGCCGGTGCTGTGGATCGTCGCGGGGCTGCTGGTGCAGCTGCTGCTGATCCGCGTTGTCGGCTTCTCCATTGCCACAGGCCTCCTGTTCGCCCTCGTCGCGCGCGGTTTCGGCGAGCGCCGGCTCTGGCTCTCCATCCCCTTCGGCATCCTGTTCGCGGGGTTGGTGTGGTTCGTGTTCGCGCGCGGCCTGCAACTGACGCTGCCCGCGGGAACGCCCGAACAGGCGCTGATCGCGCTCCAGCAATTGGTATTCGGGGGCACCCGGTGAATACGTTCGAACTGCTTTTCCAGGGCCTCCAGACCGCCATCCTGCCGATCAACCTGCTCTATGCGCTGGTCGGCGTCACCCTTGGGACCGCCGTGGGCGTGCTGCCTGGCATCGGGCCGGCGCTGACCGTGGCGCTGTTGCTGCCGGTGACCTATCGGCTCGACCCGGCCGGCTCGCTGATCATGTTCGCGGGCATCTACTATGGCGGCATGTATGGCGGCTCGACCACGTCGATCCTGCTCAACACGCCGGGCGAAAGTGCCTCGATCGTCACGGCGCTCGAGGGCAACAAGATGGCCCGGGCGGGACGCGGCGGGCCGGCACTCGCCACCGCCGCGATCGGCTCGTTCGTCGCCGGATTGCTGGCGACGCTGGCGCTCGCCTTCGTCGCTCCATGGGTGGTGGGCCTCGCCCTCGCCTTCGGGCCGCGGGAATATTTCGCGCTGATGGTGCTGGCCTTCGTCACCGTGTCGGCGGCGTTCGGGGAATCGACGCTGCGCGGGCTCGTGTCGCTGTTCATCGGACTGACGCTCGGGCTCGTCGGCATCGACATGCAGACAGGCCAGACGCGCATGGCATTCGGCGTGCCCGACCTGCTCGACGGCATCGAAGTGACGACGCTCGCCGTCGCGATGTTCGCCATCGGCGAGACGCTGTTCATCGCCGCTCAAGGTTCGCGGGCGCAGGAAAAGATCGAGGCCGTGAAGGGCTCGGTATGGATGACGGCCAAGGACTGGAGCCGGTCGTGGAAGGCGTGGCTGCGCGGCACGCTGATCGGTTTCCCGATCGGCGCGATGCCGGCCGGCGGCGCGGACGTCTCGAGCTTTTTGAGCTATGCGGCCGAAAAGCGTTTCTCTAAGCACCCTGAAGAGTTCGGCAAAGGCGCCATCGAGGGCGTCGCCGGACCCGAGGCGGCCAACAATGCTTCGGCCGCCGGCACGCTCGTGCCGCTCCTGACGCTGGGCCTGCCGACCACCGCCACCGCCGCCATCATGCTCGCGGGTTTCCAGCAATATGGCCTCCAGCCGGGTCCGCTGCTTTTCACCTCGAACCCGCAGCTGGTATGGGGCCTAATCGCGTCGCTGCTGATCGCCAACTTCATGCTGCTGGTGCTGAACCTGCCTCTGATCGGGCTTTGGGTGAAGCTGCTGACCATCCCCAAGCCGTGGCTCTATGCCGGCATCCTGCTGTTTGCGACGCTGGGCACGATTGGCGCCAACCCGTCGATGGTCGAGCTCGGCATGCTGCTGGTGTTCGGGCTGATCGGCTACGGCTTGCGCGTCTTCGGCTTCCCGATCGCGCCGGTGGTGGTGGGACTGATCCTGGGGCCGATGGCCGAGCAGCAACTGCGCCGCGCGCTCGCCATTTCGCAGGGCGACGTGATGGTGCTGGTGCAGTCGCCGATCTCGGCGATCCTGCTCGGCGTTGCCGCGATCGCACTCTTCGTGCCGCTGATCCTAAGGGCCCGCGGCAAGGGCAAGGTGCTGGCCCAGGTGGCGGCGGATAGCGACTGAGGGTGCTGGTGCGTGGGGCCACCCCCACCCATCCTCATCGGCGGTCCCTCCTCCCCGCAAGGGGGAGGGAGAGACGACTGCTGGCACCGAGTTTGAGGTTGCCCGCCGATTTCCCTCCCCCTTGCGGGGAGGGAGGACCCGCATAGCGGGTGGGTGGGGTGAGCCACACGCTCCGGCCCCTCGAAGCCTGCACCCGCCGCATGCCTCCCGTGCCCCAGACCCCGCTACCGGCACCACCCCCCTCTCCCCACATCAGAGGGTGTAAGGGAGACTGAAGATGAAAAACCGGTTCCTCAACCAGACTGCCAACCTGTTCGCGCTGATCGGCGCTGCCAATCGCGCTGCGAACGCAACCGAAGCCGGTCGCGTGCCGAGCCGCGAGACGCTGCGCGCCCTGGCGATCGACGCCGAGCAGTTCGGCCGTATCGGTCGCTAGTGCTTCGACTTCGCCGTGAAGACGCCGTCCCAGCCCGCCTCGGGCGGGTCGGCGCGTAGCTCGGCGATGCGCTCGGCGTAGATCTCGTGGAGCTTTTCGACATCGGCAGAGCCGTGGGCGCGGGCCTTCATCAGAGCCGCTTCGGCCCGGTCGAGGTCGGCAGCCCGATAGGCGGCGATGAGCTCAGCATGGTCCACTGCTAGCGCGCGAAAAGCTTCCGACCTCGCCGTGGTCTGATCGCCCACGAGCGCATGGATCGGCACCGGCTCGGCGCGGCCGACGACGCGCACCAGATCCACTTCCAGAAATGCCAGGTCGGAGGCGGCCGCTCGCGTCGACTCGGTGGCGAGGATGGCGACACCATAGCCCTTGGTCAGCCCTTCGACACGCGAGGCGAGGTTCACGCCGTCGCCGATGGCGGAGTAGGAAAAGCGCTGGGCCGAGCCGAGATTGCCGACGCAGCAGGGCGCCGAGTTGAGCCCGATGCCGACCTTCAACGGCACGGCGCGACCCCGGTTCAGCTCCTCGAGCGAGCGCACCATGCCGAGCGCGGCGAGGCAGGCCTTGCGCTCGTGCTCGGCAATATCGAGTGGCGCATTCCAGAAGCACATGATGGCGTCGCCCATGTACTTGTCGATAGTCCCCTCGCTCGCGAGCAGGATGTCGGTCATCGGCGTCAAAAAGCCGTTGAGCAGCGCGGTGAGCTCGGTCGGGTTCATCTTTTCCGACATCGAGGTGAAGCCGCGAATATCGGAGAATAGCACTGTGAGGTCGCGCAGCTCGCCGCCCAGCGCCAGCGCCTGCGGGTTGGCGGCGAGGCGCTCGACCAGCGTGGGCGAGAGGTACCGGCCGAAGGCGCCGCGAACGAACTGCCGTTCGCGGTCGCTCATCAGCAGCAGGATTGGCGTCGTGACGAGGAAGCTCAGGGCAACGGCCAGGCCCGGCAGCAGCGGATCGAGCAGCAGGCGCTGGCCGGCAAAGGCCCACCACGACGCAGCTGCCGCTATGGCGATCAGCACCAGCGCCAGGCCTGACGTGATCAGCGCGCCGGTGCGACCGGCAACCAACAGCAGCAACAGCCCGAGCACCGCCGCGGCAACGAGCTCCGCACCTGCGGCCCAGTCGGGTCGGGTGAGAAAGGTCTGGCCGACGACCTGGTCGATGATTTCGGCATGGACGCGGACGCCGGCGGTGGAATGGCCCATGGGCACGGCGACGATATCGCGAAGGCCGACGGCGCTGGTGCCGACGAGGACGATGCGCCCGCCTATGGCGGCCTGCAGCTTGGCCATGTCGCCTTCGAGCACCGCCACAGCCGGGACCGTCGGCATGGAGGGGAGTTCGGAATAGTAGATCCAGAAGTCGCCCCGCGGACCGGTCGGCACGTCGAGCGCACCGTCCCGCAGCGCCACCATGGCGGCACCACCAGCATCCACCTCGCCACTCGCGCCCGTGGAGCGGACGACATAGCTGCCTGCCCCCTGCGCCACGCGGAGCGCCTCGAGCCCCAGGGAGGGATAGAGATTGCCCTGCGCCGAAAAGATCAGCGGCACGGTGCGCACCACGCCATCCACCGCAGTGGGGAACGAGAACGAGCCCACTCCGGCTGCGTTCGCCGTGATCTCGGGAATATTGCCGACGCCGCCGGAATATTGCGGCAGGTAGGTTTTCGGATCGGCGCCGCCGAAGGCGAAGCCGCCCTTGGGGGGCGGCAGCGCCGCATCGGTCTCATTGCTGATCGCGATGCCGAGGGTGACATTGTTGCGGGCGATAGCTTCGGCAAACACCAGATCGTTGCTCACTGCGCCGGTCGCCGGCAGCGTGACCTCGGCGCCGCCCTGCCGCAGCAGCTCTGCCTGGGCGGCCATCGAGGTGCGATCGGGCTCGGGAAAAACGATATCGAAGGCAATGGTTGCCGCACCCGCCTGCCCCAGTCGATCGACCAGCCGGGCCAGGGTGGTGCGCGGCCAGGGCCATTGGCCGAGCGTGGCGATCGAGGCTTCGTCGATATCGACCACGGCCACCGGCGCGCCCGCTTCCGTCCGCGGCATGAGGCGCTGGTAGGTGTCGAAGACAAGATTGGTGAGCCGATCGAGCAGCGGCCGCTGCAGCGCGCCGAAGGTCAGCACTGCGGCGAGCGTTGCGATGCCGGCGACCCATACCGCCAGGGCGCGGCGTCGGTCGGCGCGCGAGCGGCTCGGTTTGAGCGGGCCTTTCAGCATCGATCCGCCCCCGGCATCGAGGACACGCTACAGCGGCGTGTCCTGCTGGCCGAAGAAGACGCCGGTGGCGAGGTAGTCCGGCCCCAGCGTGAAGCCGAAATTGCCGATCACGCCGCCGGCGGCCGTTGCACCATCGTTGACGAAGGCGCCCGAGGCGAAGCCCGTTGGCTCCGGCGTGTCTCCGGCCCAGAGGTAGCCCGAAAAGCCGGCCTGGCCCTCGGCCGACTCAACGGTACCGCTGATGAAGTTGCCGTCGAAATCGTAGATGTCGAGCCAGCCCTCGCGGTCGGCGAAGTTCCAGCCCATGGTGAGGTCGCCGGTCGCGACGTAGCTTTCACCGTTATTGTAGACCTGCCCGACCGCGTCGCCGGCATAATAGGCGTTGACGCCCTCGAACTCACCGAGCTGGGCGAGATTGCCGAGCTGGGCCTGGGTCGTCAGATCGCCGGTGACCCACATGCCGTCGACGGAAATGTCGGCGATTTCGTTGCCGATCGGCACGTCGTCGGCGGAAAGGCCCCAGAAGCCCCAGCGGACGAAGTCGTTGCAATCGTCACAATCGAGCTCGTAGCCGAGCTGCACGACCAGATCCTCGTCCTCGATCTGGGTGTGGTCGTAGAGGTAGCTGGTGCTCGGCTGGGTGACGACACCATCCTCGAGGTTGGCCGTTATCTCGCCCTCCTCGGTACCGCCCTCGTAGACGAGGCAGCCATCGTCGACCGCACAGCCGTCGTAGAAGCTGCCTATCGGCGCCTTGATCCGCACGGGATTGCCGTCGGCATCGAAGGCCACCTCGGCCATCAGAGCTTCGCCGGTCTCGGAGTTGAACTCGTTGATCACCGGCACTGCGATGGTTGTCGTGCCGTTATTGCCGATCAGCACGCCACCGACAAAGCCCTGCGGCGACTGGTTGTTCAGAATGAAATCGCGCAGCTCGTCGTACTGGGCGGCGGCTTCGAGCAGCTGGTCGATCTCGCGATCGTTCAGGCCCGGAGGATCGTCGGGCAGGTTGTTCTCGGCGAACTCCGAACCCTGCACATCGTCATTGGTCGGAGACTTGGGGGCTCCACCCTTGGTGCCGGGCTGGCCGGCCAGCGCCTGCTGGATCTGGCTGCCCCAGCCGGGAGGGGTCTTTTTTACTTCGAACTGGCCGTTCACACCCAGCACCAGCGAATAGCCCGCCGCGTAGAGGCGGCCGAGCAGCTTCTTGCCCGCTTCCAGCGTCACTTCGTTGCCGAATAGCATATCGACATGCTGAGGCGTGCCGGGAGGCGGATCGAGCACGACGTCGACGACGGCGCCGCGGATGCCCATGGTGCCGACCGGGGTGTTGATGGTGACGCCGCCATCCCCCTTGCTCGCCTGGCCGCCGATGAAGCGCAAAACGCCCTTGGTGAAGCTGGCCGTGACCTCTGCCGTGCCGGCATTGGGATCGTAGACGAAGCTGTCGATGACGAGATCGGAGTTCGGGCCGACCATGAAGGTGGTACCGTCGGCGAGCAGGATCTGCACCAGCCCCTCGCCACCGGTCTGGATGCGCTCGTTGAAGATGACGTTGTCGCCCAGCGAAATGGTGCGGACATTGCCGGCGACGGTGCCGTTCGCCGACTGGTTGACCGCGGCGGTGACGCCGACATTGGTTTCGGCGACCGCAGGGGCGGCGGCGAGGATCAGGGCGGAAGCAGCAACGGCAAGGATGCGCATGGCTAGAACTTCTTGCTGAGGCCGAGGCTGGCGGCCAGGTTGTCGTAGTTGGACAGTTCGTAGTTGGAGTCCGAGACCGAATAGGTGACGTTCGAATTGAGCGACACGCCCTCGGTAACCGGCACGACCACGCCGGCCGACACGTAGCTCACGGTCTTTTCCTCCACATCGGAGGTCAGCATGGCCGGATCCGGTGCGTCGGCAATCTCGTGACGGATGCCGCCGGTGAGGCTGGCAGACCAGCGGTCCTTGCCGCCGTCCCCGCCAAAGCTCCAGGCCAGGCCGCCGGAAGCACCGGCCTGCCAGGTGCTGTAGTACTCGGCGCTCGCGACCTTGCGGTTCATCTCGAGGGCCGCGAACAGGGCGACATCCGGCGTCAGCATGTATTCGAGCCGACTACCCGTGCCGTAGGTCTCGCCGCTGCGTTCGGACGAATTGGGACGCAGGTCGCTGTCGAAATATTCCTCGTGCTTGGCGTCGGCGCTCAGGCTGAAGCGCGTGCGCACATCGAGCAGCAGCGACAGGTCGGCGCCGAGGCCGGCCGAGGCAATGTAGGGATCGCCGCTGAGCAGCGCCGCACCGAAATCGCCGTGCAGCGCCAGGCGTGCGTTGTCGAGGCCGATGGACGCGAGGTTGAAGTTGGGGCCGAAGCTCAACTCCACCACGCCGGTGTTCAGCTCGGTCTGCTCCGCGTAGAGCGCGCCGTAGCCCGAAAGATCGAACTCGAAGCGATCGCCCTGGCTTTCGAGATCGATCGAGGAATGGACGCGGCCGGTGACGTAGCCGTTCCAGTCCTCATCGCCGATAGCACCTTCATCCAGTTCGAAATCGATGCCGCCGAGTTCGATCTCACCTGAACTGGGCCCGGCATTCGCGTTGGTCTGATAGCGCAGGCCGACACCGAACTGGCCGAACGTGGTCGAGCCGGCCTCACGCGCATCGATGGTCGCCATGTAGGCGCCGATGCGGGTCCGGATTTCATCCGGAACCTGCGGCTGGGCGAGCACCGTGGTGAAGTACGACTTGGCAGTGTTCCACGAGTTCAGCCGATAGTAGAGCACGCCCAGCTCGAACTGCAGGCGCGGCAGGCCCGGCGCGAAGATCAGCATGCGCTCGAGCGTGGAGATGGCCGCTTCGAGGTCGCCGAGGGTCTGCGACAGGGCAGCATATTCGAAGGCGAGGTCGATATTGGCCGGATCGGCCAGCATCTGCTGGAACAGGGCAGCGCGGCGCGACTCCAGCGCGGCCCGATTGCTACCGGCATCGGATACGATGTTCTCGGTGGTCGTGGCATTGGTCGTCTGCGCGTGTGCAGCCGGGATCAACGCCACTGACAAAGCGGCAACACTGAAAAGACGCCTGTGCCTGCGCAACAGCATCGTGAGAAATCCCAAGAACCTATAACTCATTGCGCCGCCAACAATATTTGGCTCAAATGCAATAATTCGGCGCATCCCTGCCAGCACCTTCACCTGACTCAGAAGCGCGAGTCAAACCCCGTTAACGAATTGAACGGGAGCGGTTCTTTTCGGCAACAGGACGAAATTGCATATTTTGTGGGCTATGATGACAATTTGGGCGACATTAGCGCCGATCACGACTGACGGTTTCGGCGCCGCTCCGCGTAACCAATTGATTCCGTTGACTCCATGTATCTGGCACGCGCCTTGCTCCATTGTATGCAGAGTTAGGAGCTAGGGTTCCGGCGCCGTTGAGCGTGTCTGGTCCGAGAGCACCCACCGGAGCGGGAGACATCCCTCCGGGACACGGCGGGACAAAAGCCCGGGAGACCTCGTAAGCCAAGGGATTGGCAGCGCGGTCTTCATGCCGTCGCCAATCCCCAAGACTTCGACGTGATGCGCCCGCGCGGCGCACGAAACGAACAACAGGGGATGCGCATGCAGATCAAGAAACTGGTTTCCGCCCTCGCCCTTGCGGCCATTGCCGCCGGCAGCGCGAGCCTCGCCTACGCCCAGCCGAAAACCGAGTTCAAGGTCGCCTGGTCGATCTATGTCGGCTGGATGCCGTGGGGCTATGCCGCCGACAATGGCATCGTCAAGAAGTGGGCCGACAAATACGGCATCACCATCGAGGTGACCCAGTTCAACGACTATGTGGAGTCGATGAACCAGTACACCGCCGGCGCCTATGACGCGGTGACGCTGACCAACATGGATGGCCTCTCGATCCCCGCTGCCGGCGGCGTCGACACCACCGCCGTCATCATCGGCGACTTCTCGGCCGGCAACGACGCGGTGATCCTCAAGGACAAGACCGCGCTGGCCGACATCAAGGGCCAGCCCGTCAACCTCGTCGAATTCTCGGTCTCGCATTACCTCTTGGCGCGGGCGCTCGAGTCAGTCGGGATGACCGAGCGTGATGTGAATGTCGTCAACACCTCGGACCCGGACATGGTCGGCGCGTTCCAGACACCGGACGTCACCGCCATGGTCACCTGGAATCCGATGGTCGCCGAGATCAAGGCACTGCCGGGCGCGACGAGCGTCTTCGATTCATCGCAGATCCCCGGCGAGATCATCGACATGATGGTCGCCAATTCCACGGTGCTGGCGGACAACCCGGACTTCGGCAAGGCGCTCGCTGGCATCTGGTACGACACGATGGCCGTGATGACCGCCGACACGCCGGAAGGCGCCGCGGCCCGCGCCGCGATGGGCGCCGCCTCGGGCACCGACCAGGCCGGCTTCGAAGCCCAGCTCGCGGCGACGAAGCTCTTTCCCACCCCCGCCGAAGCCGTGACCTTCACCGACTCGCCCGACCTCAAGGTGACGATGGACAAGGTCCGCACCTTCCTGTTCGACAAGGGTCTGCTCGGCTCGGGCGCGCCGTCTGCCGACGTCATCGGCATCGAGCTGCCCTCGGGCGAGGTGCTGGGTGATGCAGCGAACGTGAAGCTCAGGTTCACCAGTGAATACATGAAACTGGCGGCGGACGGAGCGCTGTAAGGCGGACCTTCCACTCACCCTGACCCTCTCCCCGGCGGGGAGAGGGCCGGGGTGAGGGGCAGTCGCGAACCAGGCCATCGACCCCGAGCAATCCATGCGCTGGATCAACCTCAAACCATCGCGGACCAACCAGCTGATCCTGGCGCTGCTACCGTTTGCTGCGCTGCTGGTGGCCTATGGGCTGGGCTCGGCGGCGCGGCTGGCGGAGAATCCGTCGGACAAGCTTCTGCCGGCGCTGAGCTCGCTCGCCGATGCGATCAATCGCATGGCCTTCGTGCCCGATCCGCGCACGGGCGAACTGCTGCTCTGGTCGGACACCTGGGCAAGCCTCGGCCGGCTGTTCTCGGCGCTCGGCATCTCGACCGTCATCGCGCTCGTCTTCGGCATGATCGTCGGCATGTTCCCCTATGCCCGGGCGCTGCTCGCGCCGTTCTTTGCCGCGATCTCGATGGTGCCGCCGCTGGCGCTGCTGCCGATCCTCTTCATCGTCATGGGGCTGGGCGAAACCTCCAAGATCACGCTGATCGTCATTGGCGTCGCGCCGATCATGATCCGCGACCTCGCGCTCAAGGTGATGGAGCTGCCGCGCGAGCAGACGGTGAAAGCCGAGACGCTCGGTGGCACATCGTGGCAGATCGCGCTGCGCGTGGTGCTGCCGCAGATCCTGCCGCGGCTCATCACCTGCCTGCGCCTGCAGCTCGGGCCGGCCTGGCTGTTCCTGATCGCGGCCGAGGCGATCTCGGCCGATAGCGGGCTCGGCTACCGCATCTTCCTCGTCCGCCGCTACCTCTCGATGGACGTGATCTTTCCCTACGTGATCTGGATCACCCTGCTCGCCGTGCTCACCAACGTGCTGCTCGACTGGCTGCGCGTCCGCGCCTTCCCCTGGTCCGAACTGGGGAAGGCGTCATGATCGTCGTCGACAATGTCTGGAAGGAATATGGCGACCAGATCGTCCTCGAGAAGGTGTCGCTCACTATCGAGGATCGCGCCTTCGTCGCCCTTGTCGGGCCCTCCGGCTGCGGCAAGACGACGTTCCTGAAACTGCTGCTCGGCGAGGAGCGGCCGACGCAGGGGACGATCACGCTGGACGGCACCCCGCTCGCCCCCGAGCCAGGGCCGGATCGCGGCGTGGTGTTCCAGCGCTACTCGGTCTTTCCGCACCTGACGGTGCTGGGCAATGTGCTGCTGGGCAAGGAGTTCTCGGCCTCGCGCTTCCGGGCGCGGCTGGTCGGCGTGGCGCGGCGCGAGGCGATCGAGGAAGCGCGCGGGCTGATCGCCGAGGTCGGCCTTACCGGCAGCGAGGACAAGTATCCGGCGCAGCTGTCGGGCGGCATGCAGCAGCGGCTGGCGCTGGCCCAGGCGCTGATCATGCGCCCGCGCGTGCTGTTGCTCGACGAACCGTTCGGCGCGCTCGATCCGGGCATCCGGGCCGACATCCATGTGCTGATGAAGCGGCTCTGGAACGAGACCAACCTCACCGTGGTGATGGTGACGCACGACATGCGCGAGGCCTTTACGCTGGGCACCCGCGTCATCGCTTTCGAGCGGCCGCGCAACCGGCCAGACGAGCGCGAGCGCTATGGCGCCTCGCTCAGCCGCGACATCGATATCTGGCCGCCGCGCCGCGCCGGCCTTCTCGACCCTGACAGCCCCGATCGGGACGACCCGATCACTCCGGCGGGCCTCACCCGGGACGACCCGGCAACCCCGCAAGGAGAGCCGGCATGAGCCGCACCCCGTCACAGATCGCCGCCGACCGGGCGCGCTACGAGGAGCACCAGCGCAAAGGCCTCGCCTTCGCGACGAAGGCCCTGCCCGAAGCGAGCCAGCGGCCGCCTGCGCCGATTGCCGCTACCGACGTGATCGCGACCGAGACCATTGCCGGCGGCTGGTATTTTTCGACGCTGCTGCGCAGGGGCGAGGCGCTGCGGATCGCACAGGCCCACGGGCCGGCATCGGTGGCGCTCGTGTGCTGGAGCGCGAAGGATCCGTCGGAGCGGCTGAACCTGCCCGACACGGTGAAGGTGCAGTGGGATACGCGGGTGCAGAAAGGCCGCGTGCTGTTCTCGGACATGGGCCGGGTGCTGCTCTCGGTGACCGAAGACTCTTCCGGCGGCGCGCATGACCTCCTGGTCGGCGGCTCCACTGCGGCGGCCAACGCCGCGAAATATCCCGGCGCGATGACACGCAACACGCGCGACAATCTCGTGCTCGCGGCGGGAAAACTCGGGCTCAGCCGCCGCGACATCCCTATGGCGCTGACGCTGTTCGCGCCGGTGCGCGTGTCGGACGAGGACGGGCGCTTGAGCTGGGCACCGGGGCTGCTCAACGGCGACGACTATGTCGACCTCCGCGCCGAAATGGACCTGCTGGTCGCGCTCTCGACCTGCCCGCATCCGCTCGATCCCGCGCCGGCCTATGCGCCGGACCCGGTGGAGATAACGCGCTATCGCGCGACGGTCGCGGCCGACGATCTCTGCCGCACCGCCACCGCCGAAGCCGTGCGCGGCTTCGAAAACAACCTGCGTGCGGAGGCCTGAGATGAGCGAGCACTTCATTCCGGCCGAAGCGCCGTGGTCGGGCATCGTGCGCAAGGGCCAGACCATCCGCATCGTCGACAGCGAAGGCCAGCAGGCGATCGACACGATCTTCTATCGGGCCGACGATTTCGCCGAGCGCTACTCGGCGCAGGACACGTTGCGCATGCAAGGCTCGGCCTATGTCGGCGTCGGCACCAAGGTCGTCTCGAACGAGGGCAGCGTGATGCTCACCGTGGTGGCCGATACCTGCGGCCGCCACGACACCATGGCCGGCGCCTGCTCGTGCGAGAGCAACACGGTGCGCTTTGGCCACGAGACACGCTACCTCCACGCCTGCCGCGACAATTTCGTGCTCGAGATTTCGAAGCACGGGATGACCAAGCGCGACATTGTCCCGAACATCAACTTCTTCATGAACGTGCCGATCTCGCCCTCCGGCGAGATGACCATCGTCGATGGGCTGTCGAAACCCGGCGACTATGTCGAGCTCATCGCCGAGATGGACGTGCTCTGCGTCATCTCCAACTGCCCCCAGATCAACAACCCCTGCAACGGGTTCAATCCGACGCCTATCAAGGTCGTGATCCGGGACGCCGAGTGATGTTCACCAAAGTCCTGATCGCGAACCGCGGCGAGATCGCGGTGCGGGTTATTCGTACGCTGAAGCGGATGGGGATCGCGTCGGTGGCGGTCTATTCCGATGCCGACCGGTTCACCAAGGCGGTGCAACTGGCCGACGAGGCGGTACGGCTCGGCCCTGCCCCCGCCAGCGAGAGCTACCTAAACATCGACGCCGTGATCGCCGCCTGCAAGGCGACGGGCGCCGAGGCGGTGCATCCCGGCTACGGCTTCCTCAGCGAGAACACCGGCTTTGCGCGCCGGCTAGAGGCCGAGGGCATCACCTTCATCGGTCCGACGCCCGAGAATATCGAAGCCTTCGGGCTGAAGCACACGGCGCGCGAGCTGGCCGAGACCAACGGCGTTCCATTGCTGCCGGGGACGGGCCTCCTCGCAACGCTCGAGGAGGCCGTCACGGCGGCCGACACGATCGGCTACCCGGTGATGCTGAAATCGACGGCGGGCGGAGGCGGCATCGGCATGTCGCTCTGCGCCGACTCGGCCGCGCTCAGCGCCGCGTTCGAGGGCGTGCAGCGCACGGCGCGCGCCAGCTTCGGCGATGCGCGGGTCTATCTCGAGCGCTTCGTTTCCGATGCGCGGCATGTCGAGGTGCAGCTGTTCGGCGACGGCAAGGGCAAGGTGATTGCGCTGGGCGAGCGCGACTGCTCGCTGCAGCGGCGCAACCAGAAGGTGGTGGAGGAGACCCCTGCCCCTGGCCTGTCGGTGACGACGCGCTACCGGCTGCACGAAGCGGCGGTGAACCTCGGGCGAGCTGTCGGCTACCGCTCGGCGGGAACGGTCGAGTTCATCTACGACCCGGCGCGAGAGGAGTTCTATTTCCTCGAGGTGAACACGCGGCTGCAGGTCGAACACCCGGTCACCGAGGCGGTGTTCGGCATCGACCTCGTCGAGTGGATGATCCGGCAGGCGGCGGGCGAGGACGCGATCCCGCAAGTGCCGCCCAGCCCGCGCGGGGCGGCGATGGAAGTGCGGCTCTATGCGGAGATCCCGCATGCCAATTTCCAGCCGAGTGCGGGGCTGTTGACCGAAGTGAAGTTCGGCGAGGCGCGGGTCGATACCTGGGTCGAGACCGGCACCGAAGTCACGAGCTTTTACGACCCGATGCTGGCCAAGATCATCGTCGCGGCGGAGGACCGTCCCGCCGCCATCGACAAGCTGCAGGCGGCGCTGGCAGCAACCAGCGTCTCGGGCATCGAGACCAATCTCGACTATCTGCGCGCTATCGCCGCGTCGGAGCTGCTGGCCTCGGGCGAAGTGGCGACGACGGCGCTTCTGACCTTCGCCTTCACCCCGGACGTGATCGAGGTGATCGCGCCGGGGGCGCAGTCGTCGGTGCAGGAACTGCCCGGCCGCCTCGGCCTGTGGCATGTCGGCGTGCCGCCGTCGGGTCCGATGGACGAGCGCAGTTTCCGCCACGCCAACCGTCTTGTCGGCAATGCCGACGAAACCACGGCGCTTGAGCTGACCGTCTCCGGCCCCACCCTGCGCTTCCACGCCCCGGGCACCATTGCGCTAGCCGGCGCCAACATGCCGATGAAGCTCGATGGCGCGCCGGTGCCGCACAACGCGGCGGTGGCGGTCGGCGCCGGGCAGGTGCTGAGCATCGGCACGATCGATGGCCCGGGGCAGCGGTCATACCTCGCTATCGCCGGCGGTATCGCAGCCCCGGAAGTGCTCGGCTCACGCGCTACGTTCGCGCTCGGCAAGTTCGGCGGACACGCCACCGGCACCTTGCGCACCGGCGAAGTCCTCCACCTCGCCCGCGCTCCCCAGTCGGCCAAGCCTGCCGACGATCCCGCCCCGCTCACTCGCGAATGGGAGGTCGTCGTCCTTTATGGCCCGCATGGCGCGCCGGACTTCTTCCTCACAGAAGACATCGAAGCACTGTTCTCGACGGCCTATGAGGTGCACTTCAACTCCGCCCGCACCGGCGTCCGCCTCATCGGTCCAGCGCCAAAATGGGCGCGCTCCGACGGCGGCGAGGCCGGCCTCCACCCGTCCAACCTCCACGACAACGCCTATGCCATCGGCGCCATCGACTTCACCGGCGACATGCCGATCATCCTCGGACCGGATGGACCGAGCCTCGGCGGCTTCGTCTGCCCCGCAGTGATGGCGCGCGAAGAGCTGTGGAAGCTCGGCCAGTTCAAGCCCGGCGACACGATCCGCTTTGTCCCCGTCGACCGGCCCGGTGATAGTATCGCCGGCCCCGCGATCCATCGGCCGAGCGAAGCCGGCTCGGCCATCGTCGGGCATTCCGACAACGGACCCGTGCCGGTCGTCTATCGGCGACAGGGCGACGAGAACCTTCTGGTCGAATACGGCCCGATGGTGCTCGATCTCGCGCTAAGATTGCGCGTTCATCTGTTGATGGAAGCCGTTCAGAAACAGGGTGCGATTGGGTCAGTAGACCTGACCCCTGGCATCCGTTCTCTGCAAATCCACTACGACGGCACCAGCCTCACCCGGAACCGGCTGCTCGGCCTCCTCGGCGAGATCGAGCAGTCCCTGCCCCGCCCCGAGGATGTCACGGTGCCCTCGCGCATCGTCCACCTCCCCCTGAGCTGGAACGATCCGCAGGCCCAGCTGGCGATGACCAAGTACCAGGAGCTGGTGCGACCCAACGCGCCGTGGTGCCCGGACAACATCGAATTCATTCGCCGGATCAACGGTTTGCCCGACATCGACGCGGTGCGGCGCACCATCTTCGATGCGAGCTATCTCGTGCTCGGGCTCGGCGACGTCTATCTCGGCGCGCCGGTCGCCACGCCGATGGACCCGCGCCACCGGCTGGTGACGACGAAGTACAACCCCGCCCGCACCTGGACGCCGGAGAACGCCGTCGGCATCGGCGGCGCCTACATGTGCATCTACGGCATGGAGGGTCCGGGCGGCTACCAGCTGTTTGGCCGCACCATCCAAGTGTGGAACACCTGGCGGCGCACCCCGGCCTTCGCCAAGTCCCCGTGGCTGCTCGACTTTTTCGACCAGATCCGGTTCTTCCCGGTGAGCCATGACGAGCTGACGGAAGCCCGCGAGGCCTTCCCGCACGGCGGCTATCCGGTCAAGATCGAGGAGACGAAACTCTCCTACGCCGAGTATGCGGCGGGGCTCAGGAAGAATGCGGCCTCCATCGCCGCGTTCAACGCGACGCGGCAGGCCGCGTTCGAGGCCGAACGGCAGCGCTGGAAGGCCGAGGGGCTCGACAGCTTCGTTGCCGACGAGGGTGCAAGTACCTCGGACACCAGCGAAATTCCGTCCGGGCACTTCGGCGTCGCGAGCTCGGTGCCCGGCAATATCTGGAAAATCCTGGTGGAGGATGGCGCGCATGTCGAAGCGGGCCAGCCGGTCGCCATCATCGAATCCATGAAAATGGAAATCACCGTCACCGCCCATGCGGCCGGGGCCGTGCGCGACGTGCGCGCCGGGCCGGGCCGCAACGTCAAGACCGGCGACGTCATCATTGTATTGGAGGAGATCTGACCATGTCCGACACAGAAACCAACCTGCTGCCGATCGTCGTGGTCGGGGCCCATCTCAGCGGCATGCCGCTCAATCCGCAGCTCACGACGCCGGGCGGGTACCTCGTGAAAAAGTGCCGTACGGCCGGAGATTACCGGCTGTTCGCGCTGCCCAATACCACGCCGCCCAAGCCCGGGCTGGTGCGCGAGCCGGGCTTTGCCGGGCCGGGGCTCGAGGTCGAAGTCTGGGCGCTGCCGGCCGCGGCGTTCGGAAAATTCGTCGCAGATATCCCCGCGCCGCTGGGCGTTGGTAAGATAGCGCTCGACGACGGATCGGTGGTGTCCGGCTTCCTGTGTGAGGCGCATGCTCTCGAGGGCGCCGAAGAGATCACCCGGTTCGGTGGGTGGCGTGGGTATCTGGCGCAGCGGGCGGGCTGAGAAACAAGAACGTGATCGGCAGCGATCGGCGCGGGGTCGAAGTGTTGCGCCGCCGCACTCGACAGCGGCCGGCGGTTCGGGCTTGAAAGTCAAAAGACTAGCCGACCCAAGAGGCCACAATTGACGACCCGCCGCCTGTTTCTGGCCAGCAGCGCCGCGCTGCTGCTCGCCGCCTGCTCCTCCACCCGCACCGAGCGTCGCCTCGCCGACAACCCGAACGTCATCGACGTGCCGGAGCCGTGGGCGAGCCATTATTCGCGCCGCGTCGACAACGGCTTCGAGATCCCCGGCATCGATATCCGCAAGATCCCGGAGCAGTTCTGGCGGCAGGAAGTGGCCTATTCGGGCTCGGAGCAGCCGGGCAGCATCGTCGTCAACACCACGACGCGCTTCCTCTACCTCGTGATGGAGGGCAACCGGGCCATGCGCTACGGCGTGGGCGTGGGGCGCGAGGAAGGCCTCAACTTCCGCGGCAGCGCCATCATCCAGCGCAAGGCCGAGTGGCCGCGCTGGACCCCCACCGCCAACATGATCAAGACCCAGCCCGAGCGCTATGCCGAGTATGCGGCGGGGCTCGAAGGCGGCTTGCGCAATCCGCTCGGGGCACGGGCGCTCTATCTCTACCGGAACGGCAAGGACACGCATTTCCGCCTGCATGGCACGCTCGAGCCCTACACGATCGGCCAGAGCGTTTCGTCGGGCTGCGTGCGGCTGATCAACCAGGACATCATCGACCTCTACAACCGCGTGCCGACCGGCACCCGGGTGACCGTGCAGGCCTAAGGCATTCCAGCCCGGTTTGATCCAGATCAAACCGGGACTCCGGCGCCCGTGATGCAATGGCTTCGTTCATCGGAGCTCTTGCAATATGCCTGCCGAAGCCGTGCTCGTTACCGTCGCCGTTCTCGCCTTTTTTGCCGTGTTCGCCTTCACACTGGCCTGGGGCCTTAACCGGGCCGGGGGACCGAAGGCGAAATGATCGGCGCTGCGGCGACATCGCCTGCTGCAACCATCGCCATCACGCGCTATGGTTTCGGCGCGATGGGCGAGCGTCAGGACATCCACAATTCCGACATTCCAGTCCTGTGCCGCAGCTGCGAAGCGCGGCACCGGGGCCTGTGCGGCGTCTTGAAGCCGGATGAGCTGATCAAGCTCGCCAAGCAGACGCACAAGGCGCGCCACAAGGAAGGCGAGGAACTGATCGGCGAGCAGACCGAGATCCGCTCCTACGCCAATGTCATGCGCGGCGTGGTAAAGCTTTCGAAGGTCCTCGAAGACGGCCGCCAGCAGGTGGTGGGGCTGCAGTTCGCGCCCGATTTCCTCGGCCGGCTGTTCGGCCAGGAGAGCCAGGTGACGGCGGAAGCCGCCTCGACAGTCGATCTCTGCGTGGTGCCAAGCAAGGCGCTGGAGCGGCTGATGGCCGAGACACCAGCGCTCGAACACCGGCTGATGCAGCAGACGCTTCGCGAGCTCGACGAAGCGCGCGAGTGGATGGTGACGCTGGGCCGCAAGACCGCGCAGGAAAAGGTCGCGAGCTTCCTGCACCTGATCGCCACGCATGCCGACCCGACGGCGGGCGACGATGGGCCGGTGCAGTTCGAGCTGCCGCTGACGCGCGCCGATATCGCCGACTTCCTCGGGCTCACCATCGAGACCGTGTCGCGGCAACTGACCAAGCTCAGGCAGATGGGCGTCATCGCCATCAGCAATAACCGCCATGTCGAGATCGGCGATCTCGATGCGCTCAAGGCGCTCTGCGGCTGATCAGTTCAGCCGCTGCTGCGGCGGGACCATTCCCAATAGCGGCACCAACAGGGTGCGCTCGAAGGCGACGTGGCGGCGTAGGGCCTCGAAGAAGCCGCGCAGCATGAAGCCGGCAGCGTCGGCCCCGACGCTGGGGCGGCTTTCGCCGTAAGAGCGCAGCATGTCCTCGACATCCTCGGCGTAGCAGATATCGACCTGGTGCTCGACGCGCAGGCGGTCGATCGTTTGCGCCATTTCGGGCAGCAGCGCGTGCCACTGCAGCAGGGCTGGGAAGAGCACCGCTTCCTCGTGGTTCTGGATGCGGTGCACCATGGCCGAGAGGCTGCGGGCGAGCACCAGGCACTCGTCTCGATCGAGATTGCCAGGCAGGCGATCGGCGATCGATTCCAGCATGTCGCAAAGACCGAGCAGCGCCCGGTGATTGATCTCGACTTCGCTGATCGCAGCGTCAGGCATGGAGGCGCTCCACAATGCGTCCGGCCCGGAGCTCGAGCACGCGATCGAACGCGGCGGGGACCGTGGCGTGGGTGATGACGATGGCCGTGCGACCGTCCGTGAGGCCGGGCAGGTCGGCGAGGAATGCCGCTTCCGTCGGTGCATCGAGGCTGCTGGTCGGCTCGTCGAAGACGAGGATATCGGCCGGCGACAGCAAAGTGCGCGCAAGGCATATGCGGCGGGCCTGGCCGACCGAAAGGGTGCGGCCGGCTTCGCCGACGACGGCGGTGAGCTGGCCCGGCAGGCCGCGCACGAAGTCGCCTAGTTGCACGGCATCGAGCACGCCCCAGAGATCGGCATCGGTAGCATCAGGGCGGCCGATGGTGAGGTTGTCGCGGATGGTGTCGAGGAACACTGGTGCGTCTTGCGTCATCAGCGCGACGCGGCCCACGAGGGCTTCAGGGCCGACTTCGCGCAGGTCGCGGCCATTGATGCGGATGGCGCCGGCGTCCGGCGCGGCAAGACGGAGGAGGAGTTGCGCGATGGTCGACTTGCCGGCCCCGCTCGGACCGGTGATGGCGACGCATTCGCCGCTGCGGATGTCGAGATCGAGGCCATCGAGCACGGGGTGGGCCGGGTCGTAGCCGAAGCGCACATCTTGGAAGCGGACGTTGCCGCCGGGTGGCAGCGTGGCCGGTACATCGGGCACGGCGACGCTGGGAGCGCTGGTCGCGACCTGCTCCAGCCGTTCGGCAGCGGCCGCTGCAGCAGCAAGCCGGGTGGCGCTGCGGACAAGCATGGCCGAGGCCTCGAAGCTCGCCAGCACCGCGAGGAGAAGGCCGGCCATCAGCGGCCCTCCGATGGCGCCGGCGTCGAGGGCGGCGAGGCCAGCGACGAGAGTGCCGATCAGTGCGCCGGCGGCGAGAAGCTGCACGAGAGCGGCGGCGAGCGCGGCATTGAGGCCGACGCGGCGACGGGCCCTTGCAAGGCGATCAGCGGCACTGGCGGTCCGTTCGAGCGCAGCAGCACTGGCTTCGAACAGTACGAGGTCCTGGTGGCCATCGACGCCATCAAGCACCGACTGCCGTAGCTCGGCGGTGGCGAGCACGGCTTCACCACCGGCGCGGCGCGACGCAAGGACGAGGCCGATAGGCACGACCAGCACGGCGGCAAAGAAGAGCAGCGCGTAGATGAGCGCGGCACCAGGGAGGAAGATGGCGAGGATGACGGTGACCGCTAGGCCCGCGAGCAGTGCTGTGCTGATCGGGCCGAGCGCGACGAGGAACATGGTGTCGAGCGCTTCGACATCGGCGAGCAGCCGCCCGACGAGATCGCCGCGGCCGAAGCGACGGCCGAGTGGGGCCAGCGGGAACAGCTTTGCGAACAGCCAAACTCGGAGATCAGAAAGCAGCCGCAGCGTGGTGTCGTGGCCGCTGAGGCGTTCGCCGTAGCGCGACAGGATGCGAACGAAGGACAGCCCGCGCACGCCGGCCGAGGGCACGAACAGATTGAAGAGCGGACCGAGCGTGCTGATCGCGGCAGCGGTGATGAACCACCCCGAGAGGCCGAGAAGGCCGATGCCCGCGAGCACGGTGATCAGCGACAACAGCAGCGTGAGCGCGAGCGCTGATTTCAGCCGGCCGAACAGCGGGGCGAAGGCGAGGATGGCGTTCACGCGGCACCCGTCTGGCTGTGCTTCAGCGTCGGCTTTGGCGCCGGCAGCAGGCGACCACCGGCAATGCGGTAGACCCTGCCCATCCGCGCCGCGACGGCGAGCGAATGGGTGACGACGAGCAGCGAGCGGTTCTCGGCGAAGTCCAGCAGATCATCGAGCACCGCAGCTTCGGTCGCGGCATCGAGGTGGGCCGTGGGCTCGTCGAGGAGGATCAGACCCGGATCGCGAAGGTAGATGCGCGCCAGAGCGATGCGCTGGATCTCCCCGCCGGAGAGGCCGATGCCGTCCTCGCCGAGGCGGGTCGCGAGGCCCTCCGGCAAGGCATCGGCGTAGTCGGTGACATGGGCGCGGTGGGCAGCCTGGCGCAGGTCGGCGTGGCACGCGCCGGGGCGACCGAGTGCGATGTTTTCGGCGATCGTGCCGGCGAAGATGCGCGGGCGTTGGCCGAGGACGGCGAGGCGCTGGCGCAGGTCCGATTCGGCGACCTCACCGAGCGGGGTGTCGTCGGTGCGGATGCTGCCGGCGAAGGGGCGAAGGCCGGCGATGGACTCGAGCAAGGTCGACTTGCCGATGCCGCTGGCCCCGAGGATGGCGACGGTGTCGCCGGGCTCGAGGGTGAGGTCGATGCGATCGAGCACCGGTTGGCCGCTGGGCGAGCGGACCGAGAGATCGGCGATTTCGAGCCTGGCGGGGCCGGAAACGGCACACGGCGCAGTGGCTCGGGCCGCCGCAGATTCCTGCTGCCCCGGAAGCCCTTCCAGTTCCTGTTCGATCGCCGCCACCGCCGCCTTGGCCGAGGCCCGATCGTGATAGTGGGCGGCGAGCAGCCGGAGCGGCTGATAGATTTCGGGCGCCATCAGCAGGCAGAAGAGGCCGGCTGCTAGGCTCAGCTCGGCGCCGCCGCGCAGCGAGACGAGATCGAGGAAGGTAAGGCCGATATAGAGGGCCACGCCGGCAACGCCGAGGGCGGCGAAGAACTCGAGCACGGCCGAGCTCAGGAAGGCGATGCGCATGACGCGCATGGTGCGGCGGCGCAGCTCCTCGGACGCGGCATGGACGCCGGCGATCTCGCGCTCGGCGGCGCCGAAGAGCTTCAATGTGGTCAGGCCGCGCAGGCGATCGGCGAAGCGGGCGCTGAGGCGGTTGAGGGCGGTCGCCTGGCTGCGGCTCGCAGCTTCCGCTCCCCAGCCGGCGAGCGCCATGAACACCGGGATCAGCGGGGCGGTGACAAGGAAAAGCACGCCGACGACCCAGTCGATGGGGAAGATGACGATGGCGAAGGCGAGTGGCAGCAGCCCGGCCTGCACCATGGCCGGCAGGTAGCGGGCAAAATAGCCGTCGAGCGCTTCGACCTGCTCGATCAGGGCGCTCGATAGCGCGCCCGAGCTCCTGCCGGCAGTCCAGACCGGCGGGCGGTGCAGCAGGTCGCCGAACATGGCCCTGCGCAAGCCTGCTTTGATCGTTTCGGCAAAGCGAACCGATAGAATCTCGCCAATTGCGCCGAGGCCGATCCGGACGATCAGGATCACGCCGAGCAGTGTGGCCGATGGCCACAGCGTTGCCGGTGTCGCACCCTCGACCACCGCCCGATGCACGATCGAGGCAAGGGTCCAGGCCTGGACGAGAAGCAGCAAACCCGCGGCTGTCGGCAGTGCGATGACCCCCGCGAGCAATGCACGGTGCCGTTGCGCGAGGCCGTTCAGCCAGCGTCCTTGTGCGACAATTTTCGCCTTTTCGTCCATCGACCGGTCCAGTGAATAACGACCAACAGATGCACTATACTGACCCGGCGTCGCGTTGATCTGGATCAAGGTGACGCGGGCTGCGTGCCCGTATTGCGACGGACATGCCGGCCCACACGCCGGACAACACGAGGCAATCAACCATGGTCGATCCCATCGTCGTCGATCTGTCGCGCATACAGTTCGCCGCGACAGCGATGTATCACTTCCTGTTCGTACCCTTGACGCTCGGGCTCTCCTTCCTCATGGCGATCATGGAGAGCGTCTACGTGATGACCGGCCGCCAGGTGTGGCGCAAGGCCACGCTGTTCTGGGGCACGCTGTTCGGCATCA
>JAESFU010000330.1_pt1 | contig 35105 bp, 38 predicted proteins | sample 9269461 | NCBI WGS metagenome assembly JAESFU01 (sample SAMN14502556, study PRJNA617107) | algae metagenome | isolation source: Stenomitos rutilans HA7619-LM2 and co-occurring heterotrophs from cave walls | place: USA: Waikapalae cave, Hawaii | collected 2009-07-28
CCTAAAACAGGAGGGGGCTTTCGCCCGGAGGTTTTTAGCCCCCTCCTGTTTTAGGAGGGGCCGGGCCGACGCTCGGTTGGGGGTGGTGAGGTGGTGGCACACGTAACAATTTTTACTAACTCAAACAGCTTCTAAACCTGCCAGAGTCAAATAAAACAAACACAATATAATGAAAAATAAGACCCACCACCGCTTCGCTAACGTTAACGGCGTGGACGTTTTCTATCGGGAGGCAGGTCCCGACGATGCACCTGTACTCGTGTTGTTACATGGCTATCCGACCTCGTCGCACATGTACAGAAACCTGATAGCTGATCTATCGGATACATATCACCTGATTGCCCCGGATTATCCCGGTTATGGTCGAAGTGGACAGCCGCCCATGTCGGAATTTGCCTATACGTTTGAGAATTACGCCAATACGGTTGATTGCCTGCTACGGTACCTCAAAATTCATACGTACAGCCTTTATTTGATGGATTATGGCGCGCCGGTGGGCTGGACAATAGCCTCAAAACATCCAGAACGAATTGAAACGATTATTGTACAAAATGGCTGTTGCTACGAAGAAGGACTTGAAACCTTCTGGGACCCTATTAAAGCGCTCTGGAAAGACCGGAACGATCCTGATGCGATCAAAAAATGCCAGTTTTTTCATAGTCCTGATGGCTTGAAATGGCAATACACCCATGGCGTACCGGACGTTGAACAGATATCGCCCGACAACTGGGAGATTGATCTGCGGCATATATTACGCCCTGAAAACGATGACATTCAGCTACAGCTATTTTACGATTACCGGAACAACGTAAAACAGTATCCAAAGTGGCAGGAATACCTCCGCACGCAAAATCCCGAAATGCTGATTGTGTATGGCAAGAACGATTACATTTTTCCGGTCGTAGGAGCGGAAGCTTATAAGCGGGATGTTAAAAATCTGGAGTATCATTTATTTGATACGGGACATTTTGCCCTGGAACGGTTTGGCGATGAAATCGCAGCGACGATACGCGACTTTTTAGACCGAAAAGTAGGGCGTAACCAATCCGTCAAACGTCAGCCTGAACCGGCACAAGCTCAGGCATAGATCTATCTGGTTATCTGGGTTCAGGACGACCGTTTATCGACCCGACATCATGAAAGTAGCCTGGCTTATCATCGCTTTTGTTTGTGGTGCTTTACTCCCGATGCAGGCCGGATTGAACGCCAGATTAGGGAAATCAATCGGCAGCCCGATTTATGCCTCCATGTTCTCGTTTATCGTGGGCGCATTAACGGTTGGGGTTTATCTGCTGTTTACAAAAGAATCCATCTCGTGGACTGGCCTGAAATCAGCATCCATCTATTCATGGCTCGGTGGGGGTGTCATCGGCGCATTTTTTATCACCGCGTCAATGCTGGCCTTACCACGTATTGGGATGGCGCTCACGTTCGGTCTGATCGTGGCAGGGCAGGTCATTGTATCGGTTTTACTGGATCATTTTGATGTACTCGTCGCCGAGCAGCACCGTATCAATGTCTGGCGGATAATGGGCATCGTGCTCATCATTGCCGGTGTGATTGTCGTCCGTAGATTTTAGCCTTCACTGGCAAAACTGGACGCTGGGGCGATTTACCGGCAGGGCTGTGATACCAAAAAACACGTAGCTCAAACCAATGACAACAAACACATTATTCAAGGCAACATACGTCGGGGGACCGACAGTCATTTTAGAAATCGGTGGTTTGCGGCTGATGACCGATCCGACATTAGACCCGGCTGGTAGTGTTTATCATCTGGGAAGCCTGACTGTCGAAAAAACGAAAGGCCCGGCCACCGTCGACATTGGCCGGATTGATATGGTCCTGCTGAGTCATGACCAGCACTTCGATAATTTTGATAACGCCGGGCGGCAACTGGTACAAACCGTGTCCAGAACTTACACGACCGAAGCAGGCGCGGCCCGGCTGAAAGGAACCAGTATCGGGCTGGCTCCCTGGCAAAGCGATACCGTAACGACGCCCGACGGAACGATCCTTACCATTACCGCAACACCAGCCAGGCACGGCCCCGCCGGTATAGAGACGATTCAGGGGGATGTTATTGGGTTTTTGTTGTCGATCAACGGTGAACAGAGCGCCGACATCTACCTGACCGGCGATACCGTGTATTACGAAGGAGTTGCCGAAGTAGCTCACCGCTACAAACCCGCTTACGTCTTCATTTTTGCCGGAGCCGCGCAAACCAGGGGTCCGTTCAACGTAACGATGAGAACAAACGACGCGATGGATACCGCCCTGGCTTTCCCGGATGCCATCATTATTCCGTTGCATTATGAGGGCTGGAAGCATTACACGCAGAATGAGAAAGATATTAAACGCTCGTATCAGGTCATCGGCATCGAGCAGCGACTAACCGTCTTAGCGCCGGGTATAGCCACGGCTTTTAATTCCTAACCGTATGAAAACACAGACTCAAGCAACCTCATCAGCGGAGACGCAGCCATCAGCCCGAGCCATTCGGGGGGCGGCCCCCGTGGTGCCGCTGGCTTCTGAACCACCCGCCAGATTAGTAGTGGATGACCCATTGGCCGAGCCATTGACGCTGGGCCGGGTGGTGGTACAGTATCGAACGGAGAATCTGCACATTGCGCCCGTCTATGGTCCGGCTGCATTGGCTGTTTCTCCGCGCGTAGGCCATCTGCACATAACCGTCGATGATTTGCCGTGGCACTGGCTTGACGCGAGTAATGAACCCATCACACTGAATGGATTCCCGGCTGGTCAGCATAGTTTGCTGGTTGAGCTGGCCGATGCCACTCACAAAATAATTGATGCAAAAACCATCACATTCGTTATTCCTGAACGCAAGTGAGTTGAGCTGTTATTTGCTCAACTCCATTATGATGGACTATGGCGTGGAGACTCCAACTCTCTGGAGTGAATAGTTGCCCACAAGTTTCCGAAGCTATTTGCAAAATCTCCCTTTTTGAACGATTAGAGCGGTTTTCGACCGTTTTGAATGCTCACTACCCCAATTGGCACATCGTTAGCAAGAACAATACAAAACTGGAGATAACTCACAGATTACTCCAGTACGTATGTCGACCAGAGCGATTCATAAACCCTGGATATCATTTTCAATTTCACTAAACGTTTATCAAATCATGTTTCGTCTCAATCAATTTGCGCTGAGCGCATTAACGGTTTTGTTGCTGGCTTTTCTCTCATCGGATTCAGCCCAGGGCCAGGTCAAATCTGCTGGTCTAAAAAATGTCGTTCTGGTTCATGGCGCGTATGCCGACGGTTTCAGCTTTAATAAAGTAATCCCGCAGCTTCATGAAAAAGGTTTTAACGTGGTGGCCGTACACCTTCCACTTACTTCCCTGAAAGACGATGTCGCGGCTACCAATCGGATTATTGCCCGGATGAAGGGACCTGTCTTGCTGGTCGGGCATTCGTGGGCGGGTGTGGTGATCACCGAGGCCGGTAACAATCCCAAAGTAGAAGGGCTTCTCTACATATCAGCCCTGATACCCAACGATGGTCAGGCCGTAGTCGATGCGGTAAAAGGCTACCCAGACATGCCCGGTGGTGCCGAAACGCAGGAGGACGCGTCTGGTTTTTTGTACCTGAGCGAAAAAGGAATGAATGAAGATTTCGTGCCGGACTTAACGCCCGTAGAACGGCTGAACGTGTACGCCACCCAGGGGCCCTGGGCCAAGAAAGCCTTAAGCGATAAGATAGGCAAAGCCGCCTGGAAAACCAAACCTTCGTGGGTCATCATCGACAAACAGGACCGGATGGTGAATCCAACCCTGCAACGGGATCAGGCCAAACGCATAAAGGCGACCACGCTTGAACTCAATAGCGGTCACGTCTCGATTCTGTCCCATCCGAAAGAGGTAGCTACGTTTATCATGGAAGCGGCTCACACATTGTCCACGCAAGTCAGCAAGCGATAAGCAAAAATTTAGTTAGCTTAATCAATTCAACTCATGACACGTATTGCCCTGCATGGATTTGGCCGGATTGGGAGACAGTTTCTGCGAATTGGCCTTGAGCGAAATCTGTTTGTTCCCGTTTCAATTTCCGATATAAAAGATGCGCCGACGCTGGCGGCCCTGTTTGCTATAGACACCAACTACGGCCGCTGGTCCGAACCGGTTTCGGGCCGTGACGAGCAAATAACCATTGGTGGGCGGGAGATATTGTACGTTAATGCAACGAAGGAGCTTCCCGATTGGAAAGCGCTCGGTGTCGATCTGGTGGTGGATTGTACAGGGCGGGCTACCACGCGCTCCGGCGCGCAGGCTCATATCGACCGGGGGGCTACCTACGTGTTAATCAGTGCGCCCAGTAAAACGCTGGCCGATTGCGATGCGGTACTACTGAAGGGAATTAATCTGGAGCATTTTAACCCGGCCAGTCATCGTATCGTCAGTTCGGGGAGTTGCACAACCAACGCCTTAGCCGCACCCATTAAGGTGTTGCTGGAAAACTTTGGGATTCAGTATGGTCTGTTTTCTACGGTGCATTCATACACCAACTCCCAATCGCTGACCGACCAGCCGATGAAAGAACGGCGGGACTCGTGGGCGGCCTGTGAGAATATTATTCCGTCTTCGTCGGGAGCGGCCAAAGCGTTGAAGTTCATTTGGCCCGATCTTCAGGTCACGGGCAAGGCCTACCGCGTACCGACCCGAACGGGTAGTATCGCGGAGCTGAATTTAGTGACGGACAAGGAATGCACGGTGGAGCAAGTGAATGATGCTTTTCGCCGGGCAGCCGCCGAAGGGCCGTTGACCGGCGTGATGGATGTGCTGGAAGAGGAATGGGCTTCATCCCGAATCGTGTTTGATTCCCATTCCTCCCTCATGGATTTACCCTTAACGGTGAAAGAAGGCAACATCCTGTCGGTCGCGTCCTGGTACGATAACGAGTGGGGATTCTCGAATCGGCTGGCCGAGGTAGCCGCCTTTATGGCCGACCGGATTTAACGATGGGAAAGCGATCCGGTTATGGCCAAACAGGCTCCGGCTATTTGAGCCAAAGGCTGAGTCATAGCCACCCTTAGCCACTCAAACAGCCGAGCCTGTTTGGGCCATAATTGGATTGCTCAATACAATTCATACAGTATGATACCTTCAGAAAGACCGGTGCGGACAAATCCCAAAGGAGTGGTTATCCGCCAGAGCCCGTTCTCAGTTCACGAAACGATTGATCGGCTGGAGTCCCTGATCCGTCAGCGGGGTAGTACGCTCTATGTACGCATCGATCAGCAGGCTGAATTACAAAAAGTAGGCCTTCAGAGTCGGGCTTTGGTGTTCCTTCTGTTTGGCAACCCCAAAGGCGGTGGGCCGGTGATTTTAGACAATCCGCTTGCCGCGCTCGATCTGCCGCTTAAACTAATTGCCTGGGAAGATCAGCAAAATGAGGTGTGGGTAGCCTATAACAGAGTAACGTATATAGGCGAGCGTTATAAACTTCCGGCAGAGCTTGTTTCAAGGTTACGGCTTGGTGGATTGGTTGCCGAAGCGTTGAATCTGGAATAAATGCTTGGGCCAGTCAACGGCAGGACCCCCATTTCGGGCAAAGTGTGAGTATGCATTACGCCCTCGTTAATGAACATGAGCCGAACGCGAATGACGAACCGAAATAATCCATCAGATAAAAGACTTGATCAGGACCACTCATGCTCTATCAACTCCTTGATAGTCCGTAGCTTACCTGAAAAGAGGAAACGATGAATGCACGGCTTATTCAAACAGCTTTATTGATGGTCACTCTCGTGATTCTCAATTCCTGCACTACATCAAAACGGAGTGACGGGCGGCTAATTGACACAGGCAAGTACTGCGAACAGGCCATTCAGTATGTCTATGATTCGACATACTTACCTAAACCGAACCTGCAGGAAATTTTACAGAATGACACTACTTTATCTGCACAGTATTCGCGTCATGATCTGGTAATGGCCAATGCGCTCGGTATCTTACCTCTACTACAGGAGTTGACTTCATTCAGGACTCATCCCACTGTTGGTAGTCATACACAAAGTATTGCATTGCGTCAGAAAATTACGGGTCGGCTGATAGTGGCCTCTGCTCAAATTGCCAGTGTTGTGGCCGAGCTGAATTGTGAGGGCCAGCGAGCCGACCGATTGGCGGCTTATCTGGACCAACGAGATGCCGGGCGTATACGCTGGCTAACTATTTTTTCGGTTGTCGTGGGTGCTTCGACTACGGTAGCTACCACGTTGCTGCCATCCGGCAACACAATGAAAGTGATCGGCGTTGGCGGAGGGGCTCTTGGTGCGGGATTGGGTGGTTTGGCCGCTTTTTCATCGAATCGGACGGCTCAACTAACCCATCAGCGAAATTTACTAACGGATGTCTGGCTTCAAAACGAGCATTCGTCCGTTTATCCGCCCTTTGTCTGGTATGTGCTTAACGATAAATTGTTCAGTTACAGTGGTCAACATTCCGTTAGCTATAATACACGTCGCAGATGGCAGGAATATGTGTTGGTGGGCAGCTCGGACGAAGCTCAACAGTTGTATTTTGGATCGGGTGGGCTGTATAAATCCGATGACCTTCATGTACGCGTCGAGATGCTGAATCAACTTCAATCGTCTGTATTATCCATTAATCAGGACTTGTATGGCCTGATACTGAATTGTTCCAGGTGATAAGTCTTACCCTGTAATTCAGTATACAAGGCAAATTTCCTGCGTAAACCTATTCATCATGGAGTACACTATTGGTATCTCGGAGGAGAACAGAAACGAAGTGGCTCATCAACTGGCTAAGGTGTTGGCCGATGAGTTTGTGTTGTACACCAAAACCCTCAATGCTCACTGGAATGTGGAAGGCGCAGACTTTCATGCAGTCCATCTCTACTTTGAGAGCCTCTATGAGCAATCGGCTGATATTGTGGATGGTGTGGCAGAGCGTATGCGTCAACTGGGGCACTATGCACCCGCCACGCTGGCAAATTTCCTTGAACTGACGCATCTAACCGAGCAGCGCAGGGAGAACAACGACAGCCTCAGCCTGATCAAAAGTTTACTGAGCGATCACGAAAGCATTATCCTGTTTCTGCGGGAAAACATCAACCAGTTTGCCGATGCACACAAAGATGCGGGCACCAGCGACTACATAACTGGCCTGATGGAAACTCACGAAAAGATCGCGTGGATGCTTCGGGCACATACCAAATAGCAGCGGGTGTCCTGCTGCTGACATCTTTCAAAAGCAACAAACAAGCAACTCTTATGGAACAATCGTATTGGTTATTCGGCACGCACCTCACCATTTTAACGGATGAGCAGGCGACAAACTCCCTGTATGACCTGATTGATGGGCGCTTTTCGGCTGGTGCAGAAACCCCATTGCACCGTCATACCAACTACTCGGAATTAATCTATGCCGTGGAAGGAGAATTCACGGTTTACACAGACGCTGGTGTGACTACATTATCGCCCGGCGATCATATCTTCATTCCGATGAACACCCCGCACGCAGTAGTTGCGTCGGGCGAGGCAGAAAGCCGTGGTATAACCGTCGCTTCGCCCAGCGGGTTTGCGAAACTCATTCGGAGCGTCGGTACGCCCGGCAGTTTTGACAGTTTGCCACCCGACCAATCGAATCAGATGAGCTTGTTTTTGGAACTATCCGAAGAAATCGGCGACGTACTCATGGGGCCACCCGGCACCCGGCCAGAACTGAAAACAAAGCTGGTAGAATCCTGAGCGGTATACCAGTAAGGATAAAATCAATTCAGTCTATCAAAACATTATCTCCATGAACACCTCAGTAACCACGACCTGGGTCATTGACCCTACCCACTCCGAAGTCCAGTTTAAGGTAAAGCATCTGATGGTTTCGACCGTAACGGGGCTGTTCAGCCGGTACGAAGGCAAACTGGAAATGGATGGCGACGATTTTGACGACGCGAAAATTGCCTTTTCGGCAGATGTATCCAGCATCAGTACCGGCAATGACCAACGGGATGAGCATTTAAAATCGGCGGAGTTTTTCGATGTCGCCCAGTTTCCAAATTTGACGTTTGTATCGACCGGCATGACCCGAACCGGCGCAGACGCCTACCTGCTCGACGGTCGGCTAACCCTGCATGGCGTAACGAAACCCGTTACGCTGAAGGCGGAATATGGCGGGCAAATGCAGGATTTCTACGGCCAGACCAAAGCCGGTTTTGAAGTTGTCGGAACGATTAAACGCAAAGACTTTGGCTTAAACTGGGACGGGGTGACGGAAGCCGGGGGCATCGTGGTTAGCGACGACGTGAAATTAGTGTTGAACATTCAGGTTACGAAGCAGAATTAACCAAAACGCGACGATGGGCCAGCTTCATTATGATACAGTGTCGGGGAACTTTAGCAAGACACAAAAGTCAATTGTCGGGGTAATTCTCTTTCTACTGACCGCCGGTCTGGTCAGCGGTCAGTCTATGTCTGCTCACATGCACTCGGCTCAGAAAAATGTCTTCTTAGCCATGATGGATACGATGATGGTCAGGATGGACAATGTCCCCAAAGATGAACCGGTAGATGTCTCGTTTCTTCAACAGATGATACCGCATCATGAAGGTGCGATGGCGATGGCAACTTATGAAATCCGGCATGGACGCGATTTTGGCATGATCCAGTTAGCGAAAAGTATTCTTGCAGAGCAGACCCATGAAGTGAAGCAAATGAACCTGTGGCTGAGCCAGAGGTCGGCAGACAGCGGTAAGGCTCCTGTTGGTTTTCAGCAGGATATGGCGCAGTCGATGAATCGGATGATGCAAAGAATGCCCGGCCCGGACAAGCTCCACGATACGGATCGCGCCTTTGCGAGCGTCATGAAACCACATCATCAGGCTGCTGTCGACATGGCGAAAGCCCTGCTCAGCTTTACCACCAACCCACAGTTACGCAGCTACGCCAGTCGGCTCATTACGGAACAACAGCTTGAAATTGACCAGATGACTCACTACCTGAACTAACTGACGTATGAAAACAGTAATAGGCATTTTTCTCATCGTACTGGTTTTCGCCAGCGTTCCAGCCACCGGACAAAGCCCTTATTCGCATGATCGCGTCTACGCAGCGAATCAGATTTCCAACACGGTTTCGGTCATTGACCCCGCCAGCAACCGTTTTCTGGGCGAAATCAGACTGGGGCAAGCGTTCCCTTCGGTTTTATCCGCCTTGTATAAAGGCCAGACGCTGGTACATGGGCTTCGCTATTCGCCCCAGAAAAAGATGCTGGCGGTGGTGGCAATCGGCTCTAACTCGGTCAGTTTGGTAGCCACCGAGACGAACCGAATTCTAAAAACCATTTACATAGGTCGTTCTCCTCACGAGCCAACCTTCACCCCCGACAGCAAACAACTCTGGGTATCCGTGCGGGGCGAAGCCTACGTAAGCGTGATCGATGTGGACAAGATGGCCGAAGTGAAGCGCGTGCCGGTTGCCGATGGCCCTGGTATGATCGCCTTTACACCGGATGGAAAGCAGGCGTATGTCTGCTCCAGCTTTACGCCTGAGCTGGACATCGTTGATACCAAAACCTACCGTATCGTGAAGCGAATACCCGTCGTCAGTCCATTCTCTCCTAATATTTATACCAGTCCCGACGGCAAATGGGTAGCCATGACCCACAAGGATGTGGGCAAAGTGACGGTGATTGATACGCAAACCATGTCGGTAAACCGCGTACTCGATACAGGCCCCATCACCAACCACGTAACGTTCAGTACCGTTAATCAGAAGCTGTTGATGCTGGTCACGGTGGGGGGCGAAAATAAGGTCAGGGTGTTTGATGCTGGACAAAATTTTAGGCAAACGGACACCATACAGGTGGGCGCCCTACCACACGGAATCTGGCCTTCAGCCGATGGTAAAATCATGTACGTCGGTTTGGAATACGCTGATCAGGTGCAGGGAGTCGATTTATTGACCATGAAGGCAATGAGCCCGATTCAGATTGGTCAAAGCCCGCAGGCATTAGTGTACGCAGATAAGGCGGTTTCAGACCCTCAAAACGTAGCCGGGCTGAGTTCGCTGACCGATAAGGCCGCTACGCAGGTGATCGTCTTAACCGAGCCAACCCGGTCGGGCCGGATGCATGGCCGACTGGCTGTCCGCAGCATTGGCCTGACCGATCTGGTTGAACAACTCTTTACGTTCCTGAAACCAACCACATCCTACACGTTAGCCCTGTCAAAAGCAGCCAAAGCCCCTTTTTCGACCGATTATGTCATCAATCGCTTTGATTCAGATAATCACGGAAAATACAGTGGGCAATCGACCGGCTTACTCAAATCATTGACGGCTGATTCCGGCGCACAGCCTTACCAACGCATCATTCTGGTAGATAACACCACGAAGCAGGTTGTTTTAGTGGATAATCCCTCTGAATCGTATTAACGATTTGACAGGATGCTACGTTGACTATTCAGTAGTTAATCGTGTAGCGCAATGACCAATATTTTTATCAAATACCTGCAGGATAAAATCACCCTTTCGGAAGAAGAAGTAGAAATGATTCGTGCTGTATGCATCGAGAAGAAACTTCGTAAAAAGCAATTTCTTTTACAGGAAGGCGACAGGTGGAACTATAACGCATTTGTGTGCAGGGGTTTTCTAAAAACATTTTCCGTGGACGGTAATGGGCAGGAACATATTATGAATTTCTCGCCTGAAAATTACTGGAGCGGGGATCGGGAAAGCCTGATGAATGGCACACCTTCCCTATTTAATATCGATGCTATTGAAAACTCAGAGGTAATCCTGATTAAAAAAGACGACTTTGATTTACTCTGTCAGAAAATTCCTCAGCTCAATCAGTTAGTCAACACCATCCTGCAAAGGAGTTTTGTCGTTTCTCAAAACCGCATCCATAGTAGTATTAGTCTTTCGGCTGAAGAAAAGTATCATGATTTCCTGAAAAAATTCCCCTCCATTGCCAATCGCATCCCGCAACACATGATTGCCTCCTACATTGGAATTACGCCGGAAACCCTTACCCGTATTCGAAGCAATGCGGTAAAGAAACCGTAGCAGTCTGTGGTTTTCATTGACATTTGTTTGCTTTTTTTTCAAGCTTTTGTCAATGGAAACAAGCCTCCTGTTATAGCAACTTTGCCTTGTCAAATCACAATCAAAAACGACAAAACAATGAACAAAGTAGTGTTTATTACAGGAACAAGCACCGGATTCGGTAAACTCACGACCATTACCCTGGCCAAAGCGGGACACACCGTTATTGCGGGTATGCGGGGAACTCAAGGGAAAAATGAAGGGGTCGCCAACGAGCTGGCCCTTCTGCCTAATGTCGATGTGGTGGAGATCGATGTAACCGATGGCGCTTCGGTTTCTAATGCGTTTGAACAGACGTTAGCCAAACACGGCAGAATAGACGTGTTGGTAAACAACGCGGGGCTATCCGGCTTTGGACTGGTCGAGGCTTTTTCGATTGAGCAAATCAGGAAATTCTTCGACGTTAACTTTTATGGCGTTATCCGCACCTATCAGGCTGTATTACCGGCTATGCGTCGGGCTAAAAGCGGCCTGGTCATCAACATTACCACGGGAGCAAGTGGCCACTCCCTGCCATTTATGGGGCCTTATTTTGCATCGAAATTTAGCGTGGAAGCCATTACGGAATCGATTCAGGACGAACTGAAGCAATTCAATATAGAAAACGTAACCATTCAGTCTGGGGTATATCCAACGGAAATGAACTCAGGCGTAAAACCGGGCAATAATGCCGATAGAGCCGAAATTGCCCAGGCCTACGAACCCATTGCAAGCGAAATGTTCAATGCCCTTGGTGCAGGGTTGTTTGGTAAGATGCAGGCTCACAACATGAACCCGCAAACCATAGCAGACGGTATTCTCGAATTGATTGGAATGACGGACGGAACGCGCCCGCTTCGTTTTCCATTGGATGCGATAGCCGAAGGAACGGACGTAGACTTCATCAATGCCCGGGCCGAATGGAAGGCTAAATGGCTTGCTAAATACAGTGCCTGATTCAAAGCGGGTAGTTGTATAGTTTCCTGTACAACTACCCGCTTCAAAACATTATAGTAGCATGAGAACCGCAACTGAACTTTTGCAGGCGTATGTCAGCCAGATCGACAAGCCATCTCAGGCCGCCCTGTTATTCGCTGACGATGGGGCCATTGAGCTTCCGTATTTGCAATCGTTAGGCATGGGCTACCGAACAGAAGGAAAAGCCAACATTGAAAAGATGTTAACGGGCCTACTGAAGCAGGCTCCTGCTTTTAAATTTAAGAATGTTACCATCCTGATCGAAACCCCCGAACAGGTGTTTGCTGAGTATGAAGTAGACACGTTATTCAATGGGAAACCGTACAAACAGCTCTATATGGGCAGGTTGGTAGCCCAGAACGGAAAAATTAAATTGCTCCGCGAAGGCATGGATTCGTTAGCGGTAGCTAATCTTAAAAAGTGATAAACCTGTCTGCATTCATTTCCTCTTGAAACTGTAGCCGAATGCTCAACCCCGGCCGGTTTTTGATCTGAAGCTGGCCCCCAAGCTGCTCACTAAAGCCCCGAATCAGACTCATGCCCAATGAACGACTCTGGGCCGGATCGAAATCAGCAGGCAGGCCCACCCCATCATCGGCAATCACCAGTTCATACGCCCCCTGGCTCAGCTCATGTAGCCTCACCTGCACCGTACCCGAACGACCATTCGGAAAGGCATACTTGAGGACGTTGGTGATGGCTTCGTTGATAATCAGCCCCAGGGGTACGGCCTGAGTCACATCTAACTCGATGGGAGCCACCTCTACGTCAAACCGGATAGGCTGGGACAGGTCATACGACTCGTGCAGGTAACCAACCAGTTCGGTGATATACTCTGGCATAGGAATGCGGGCGATACCCTCGGTCTGGTAGAGCTTCTGATGAATCAGGGCCATCGCCTGCACCCGGTGCTGACTCTGCTGGATGGCCGACAGGGCTGTGGGGTCGTGCAGGGAAGCGGCCTGGGAGTTGAGCAAACTCATGACGACCTGGAGGTTGTTTTTAACCCGGTGGTGAATCTCCTTTAACAGCCGTTCCTGCTCGGTGAGCAGCCGCTGGAGGTCCTCATTCTTGTGATTGATTTCCTGCTGCTGCGCCTGTAGGAGTTGATTGCTGCGTTGCTTGAGCCGATAGCGGTTGAAGCCCAGTCCCAAAAGGGCGACCAGCAGTAGAGTACCCCCGATCAGGGCGTTGCGCTGGGTTTGCTGGGTTTGGCTCCGCTGGGTCAACAGGCGGATATCCTTCTGGCGAAGTTGGAGAGCCTGCTCCTTCTGGCGGGTCTGGTAGCGAACATCGAGTTCGGCCATCTGTTTGGTAGTCGTCTCATTGAGCAGCGAGTCTTTCAGGGCCGTGTACCGTTGGTAGTGACGCAGAGCGGAGGAATAGTTGGTCAGCGCGGAGTCTATTTTGAATTGCAGGAGGTGCATCTGCATCTTTGAAGGAGGATCAAGCAGTTTGGGATAAGTGGCTGTGTGCTTGAGAGAAGCAGCGGCTTTGGTGTATTGATCCGTAGCTACATAGAATTTGCTGATGTTGAACCAAGCAAATAACTGATCGTTTTCACGGCCAGTTTTCATACTCCAGGCAACGGTCTGTTGGTAATAGTGTTCGGCCCGTTTGTATTGTTGAAGAGCCGTGTAACACTGCCCAAACCCGGTGGCCATAATCGCTTTTTCAAAATAGTCGACTGGTTGACGCTGGCGGGTAACGTCCTCTAACAACTTGATAGCCTGCCGTGCTCTGCCTACTTTGATCAACGACTCGGCCATACGTCGCACCATCCCGGTGAAAACGACTACTTCCCCTTTGCGATGACTGACCGCCAGCGACCTCTGAAAATAAGTTATGCCTTTATGGTATTGCCCTAAATTAAAATACGTATTTCCCAGCCAGAAGCACGGCCAATCCAGGTCTTCCTGAAAGCCATTGCGCTCCAGGTCTTTGATCATTTCCAGATGATAAAATACGCTTTTAGGTGTATCAGCCACACTTAAATCGGTTACCAAACTCTGGGCATTCAATAAGTTACCAAGGTACTGGTGTTCCAGATGCCTGTTTTCCTCCAGCAGAGTATGGTAGCCCCGGTTGATTACCGGGTAACCAATGGCTTTCTGGATGGTCAAGGCTCTCAAGGCTGCCTGCTCTGCCTGTCGATATCTACCCTCATTCAAATAATTATAACCAACCATTAATAGAAGCAGGGTCTCCTTAGGCCGGTCGCCCAGTTGGCGGGCCAGGGTGAAGGCCCGACTCAAGGAGTCTGGACTTTCACAGAACGTCCACTCACTGTATTGAGTCGTTGCCCACCGCAGCCAGGCCTTCAACTCGCCCGCCCGCTGGCGAGCCGCGATCACCCGCCTAAACCAAATCTTGCTCCGCTCACAATCCCCTTTAAACAGATAAGCAACCCCGGTCATAATCTGGCTTTCCTGCTGCCACGACTGGCGACCTAAGCGCTCACTGAGCCGTTCAGCTTGGCTGAAATACCACAGGGCACTGTCCAGATGGGCCTGCTGGGAGTAAGTGGGCCTAAGCTTGTTCTTGCCCAACTCAAGTAAGAGTCGAATGCGGGTTACTTCATTCCCGCTTTGGAGAAGCCGCTGCACGTTCTTATACTGCTCCTGTTTAATGAACACCTTACCTTGTTGAAAGAGGGCTTCCTGCTGACCTTTGTCATAATAGAGTCGCTTACTTAGAGTGTACGCTTGATTCGCCAGCACCAGGGCCGTGTCCAGATTAAGGCGGTAGTTGAGCGTTCGGTGCTGGTAGTAATCACTGAGTTGCAGCAACGCGCCAACCCGGGTCGTATCGGCCGGGTCGTCCCGCAGTGACAGCCGCACACTATCGGCCTGAACCACCGTGAGTCGCTGGGCATGTGAAGAGAAGGCCAGAAGCCCGACTAAGAAAGCGATGGCGTAGTGCATGGCAGGCTGGGTTAAAGATATCTTCCATCCATCATGACAAGAAACAGGCTCCGGCTAACCCAGTTTGTCATTGGGAAGCGAGTCGGGAGTATAAAGGTAAGTAATTCGTTCACAAAAGTTTACCTGACAGATTGTGACAAAGAGAGTACCAGGCAATGCTGTCTAATACCCTCTGGTAAAACTCCTGGAAAGACCTCATGAATGCATAACAAATTATATACATTAAACATATCTTTCAAGCTAATTCTTTATAAATTAACCATTTATATGATAAAAAAAGGATCTATTGACAGAAAGTTATACTAAGTCAGAATCATGCGACTGTTTAGGCTCTTTACGAGTTATTTACTTTTAAGTTGGGCCTTCTTCGCCCCAGGTTGGGTGCAGTCGCAGTCCAGGAATCTGGACAGCCTGTACGCCTTGCTGAAACAAAGCAGGCCCGACAGTAACCGGGTCAGATTGCTGCTCGTCCTGGCTGACCGCTACCAGAATGATACGGCTAATAAATCAAAAAGTAAGCTCGATACAGCCCTGGGTTACGCCCGACAAGCGGAGGCATTAAGTCGTCCGTTAGGTTTTCACCAACTGATCGCTGAAAGCCTGATTGCCAAAAGTAAAACGCTGATGGACGTCAGAAACCATTCTTCAACTAGACGAAAGGAAGCAAGAACCGCTTTAGAAGAAGTGCTAAAACGCCATCTGTCGCCCGGAGATGTATCACAACGGGCAGAAGTTACTTACCTCATAGGCGAGAGCTTCCCAACCCCCGATACAGCAAGGCTGCCTTATCTGCAATCAGCGTTAACCCTATATGAAACCTTGGGAAACGGTCGAAAAATGGCAGTGATTTTAGTTGAAATGGGTGAGACATTCCGTTTAGTTGGTAATGTGCAGGAAGCGTTGCGGATGTACTTAACGGCCTTATCGTTACAGAAGCCAATTCATGATCCTGAGATTTCAGGCACGTTAGCCAGACTCGCTATTCTGTACGAGCGAATAGGAAACTATCCGACTGCGTTAACACATGCTTACCAGGCGCATCAATTGGCTCTCGCATCCGGTGATGTTAATCAGATTATCAATTCACTTCGTTCCTTATCGGTCATCCATTCAGCGTTAGGCGATAAAAAACAGGCAACCCATTACCTGCGTAGTCTACTTGCCATTACCCTCAAAATACACCATTCACAAGGTATCGTTCGAGCGCGCTTGGATCTTTGCACATCCTTACTTCGACAAGGTTATAACCAGGCTGCGCTGACGCAGGCCCAGCTTGCTTTCAAACTGATCCAGACCGAAGTACCAGAATTTCGGCCTAATTGCCTTAGAACCCTTGGTGACTGCTATCTGGCCTTAGGAGCGTATACAACGGCCGAACGGTATTATTTAGAAGGTATTGACGAATATACGCCAGTCGAGCGATTGAGAGTAGTAAATAGTTATTTAAAACTTGGAAGGGTAACGCTTGCGACAAACCGTTTGGCTAAAGCCTCCTCTTATTTAACTAAGGCGTTGGTTATAGCGCAGGTCAATAATATAGGTGTTGACCTGAAAAGTGATATTCTGCTGGAACTGTACCGGCTCGACTCCGTTCGCAACGATTATAAAGCTGCACTGGATCACTTTCGGCAGTACACGGCGCTCAAGGATTCACTCTTTAACGAAACAAAAAGCAGGCAAATTGCTGGCCTGCAGATTCAGTTCGATGTTGAAAATAAAGAGAATAATATTCGATTGCTTCAACAAAGAAACGCAGTTCAGCAAAGTAGACTTCAGCAGGCTCAACAGCACCAAATCAGTATCATCATCGGAGCTTTTTTGTTACTGCTGCTGCTCATAGTTACCTATAACCGCTACCGGCTCAGGCAGCGGAATAACCAGCTTCTGCAGGCGCAGCAACAAAAGCTGCAAGCGCAGCACCAGGCCTTACAGACTCAGCAGGAAGAAATTAATTACAGAAACGAAGACTTACAACGACTGCTAACGGAGAAGGAACGACTGCTCAAAGAGATTCATCACCGGGTTAAAAACAACCTCCAGGTCGTTATGAGTTTGCTCAACTCTCAAGCCGCTTATCTTTCCGATGAAACTGCCCTGTCGGTCATTCAGGAAAGCCAGCACCGGGTGCAGGCGATGGCCCTGATTCACCAGAAGCTCTATCAGGCCGAAGGCGTGGCCCGCATCCCGATGGCCGAGTACATTCCCGAATTAGTAGCCTATCTGCGAGACTCCTATGATTTACCTCAATCCATCCGATTTATGGTGGAGGTGGCTCCCATCGAGTTAGACATTACTCAGGCCGTACCATTAGGCCTGATTATCAATGAGGCCATTAATAACGCTCTCAAATACGCTTTTCCATCAGGTCGTTCGGGCACCATTGAGCTGGCCTTTCATCAGTTGGCAACCGCTACCTATCAACTCTCAATAATTGATGATGGGGTAGGTTTACCGCCAACGTATAATCCTGAACGGAGCCGTTCACTTGGCATGACGCTCATGCATGGCTTTAGCGAACAGTTAGGCGCAGCGTTAACGATTAGCAGCCCGCCCGGCGTAACGGTCCGTCTGGTCTTTACTGAAGAAACCATACGTTCAACATATAGAGACGCTGGCTTTATACACCGATAATCTCAACCATTTTTAAGACCTATTCCAACTATAGACTCCATGAGACCCCTATTGATAGGGGTCTCATGGAGTCTATAGTTGGAATTTTGGCGATATTCGAGCTACTTATTAACGCTTCTCCCGAATAATTTACTAATAGAATATAGGTTTACACGTCCTCTGAATTGGTTTTCAGGTAAGTAGTTTATTTCAGTATCTGGTTTGTAAATAGTAGAAAAAGTAGTCAATTAACCGACAAATAAGCTATCAGTAAAAGGTTAGCCTATCCGAATAAAAGTCCGCTGGCAGGAATAGCAGCGAAACGACCGCGTTGGGATGAAAAATAGTATATACTTGAGCAGAAAGGGCCGGGGGATGCGATCAAGAGCATACGAGCGCTGACAGGTTGGGCAGCCGCGCCGAAAGGTTATCCACGGAATTTTAGAAGATAGAGTGGATGACTGTTGCTCGGGCGAAGAGTCGAGCGGATTTGAGGGCGTGTTCATACGAGTCGGCGATGGGTGAAATTCTGGCTTAAATTGCACGACTTCGGGTAAAGGCTAACATTAAATTTACTATTTGGTTCGTATCATAAATAAATCTCAATCCTACCTACGATTAGTGAAATAGGAGGACCAGACATACTGTAATAGAACGGCACAGGTGCCCTGACAGAATCCGAAATCTATTGGCTTTCTGTCATTCCGACCGCTTGTACGGCGGCCGTAACGGCTCAGAATGATTACATCCGTCTGGATGGGCCAAGCCTATGGATTGAGTTTTCGTATTAGGGGGGCGTCATCATCCGCAACACTCCGCACCCGCATTCGGTTTGGCGCGACCGTACCAGCGATTATGGCGGTACTTAACGCAAATGCCTTCCGGGAAGAAAGTAGTTTCGCCATCAGCCATCCAATAGGGTGGCTGATGTTTTTAAGAGAAGGGCTATCGTCTGCTGCCGAACACTACACAAGCAATTGTTTGAAAATCGTAAGTTTCGCTTTGATATTTGTTAAGTAAAGCACTGACCATCAGTTAATTTTATGTTATTACTTGACATTAGACTCGCCGAAACGGTTTATCTAAACGTCATACCCCAGGTTTACTACCTAAAATTGGACGAGAGCGATGAAATTTACGTTACCTTAACGGTTGCCATGGCTAAGCGCGGGTTTAATGATTAGGATGGGGTTAAAGATTTACCATCATGCAGCAAGTCGAGACAATCGAAGAATTTTATAAGCGAAAATTTGATTGGATGCCCAATAACATCCGTAATGAAATCGGGCATTTCAACCTCTTTCCGCTGGAGCCGGTCGACCCCGGCAAGGTAAAACCCCTACCCTACAAACGCCGGGATTTTTATAAGATCATGCTCGTGCTGGGCGATATTGACGTGAATTATGCCGACCGGATTATTCCGATTAAACAACAGGGACTGGTGTTCTCAAATCCACTCATTCCGTACAAATGCGATCATTTAGAGCGGATTAAAGGCGGTTTCTACTGCATTTTTAATCAGCATTTCTTCCATCAGTTTGGCAACCTGAATCAGTATTCGGTGTTCCAGCCTACGGGTGATCACGTCTTTGATTTGTCGGATGAACAGGTTGGGCAGGTCAACGTAATTTTCAAAAAGATGTTCGCTGAAATCGGTTCTGATTACATCCACAAGTACGACGTGCTGCGTAATCTCGTGTTTGAACTCCTGCACTTCGCCATGAAAATGCAGCCTTCCGCCCAGTTCGACCAACAACCGATTAATGCGTCGCAGCGAATTGCTACCCTATTCCTCGAACTGCTGGAGCGGCAGTTCCCGATTGATGAAAACCACCCAGGTATTCGTTTCCGGTCGGCTTCCGACTTTGCCGGTCAATTAAACGTGCATGTGAATCACCTCAACCGGGCCGTGCGCGACACGACGCAGAAGACCACTACCCAACTCATTGCCGAGCGAATTTTGCAGGAGTCAAAAATTATGCTGAAACACAGCAACTGGAATGTATCCGAAGTGGCCTACGCACTGGGCTTCACCGAAGTGACGCACTTTAATAACTTCTTCAAGAAGCACACAGCGTTAAGCCCGTTGAAGTTTAGAAGTGCCGGAAACTGAACTCATACCTAACCCTCTGCTTTCCATAAGGAGTTGTAGTTTAATCGGCTGTGTAGGTTTAACAGATGGATAGTGCTGGACGTTAATTATCCAGCTTATGAGACGTTTAATAGACATTTAAACACACAACCTCTGCAAGCCATGCCTGCAGAGGTTGTGTGTTTAAAATCGTTAATGAATCAAACCGGTCGGGTCGTTATTTAATCGCTACCGGAACTTCCAGATTTCCCCATTTGAGAACGAAACCGCTTTTTGTCACATCGTACACTAACCGTTCATTCATCGACGACTGTGTCGGTTTGGCCGAAACGGTGAGCACATCATTGGCTCGGTCTAAGTTGGCATCGCCACCGCGCTTGATGCCCCATTGCCCCGTTTGCGAGTTGAAGATGAATTGCCACTCTTTTTCGCCGGGAATAGCAAACAGCGTATATTTCCCGGCAGGCAGCGCTTTTCCTTCCACCTTTACTTCTTTGTCGGTTTCAAATAAGGTAGCTTCATTGGCCCCTGCCCGCCACACTTTTCCGTAAGGCACTAAGTCGCCCCAGATGGTTCGCCCCTTGACCGAAGGACTGCTGTAATTGATGGTAACGTTGGCATCACCAATTTTCCCCGATGCAGTGGCCGGGGGGCTTGGACGGCTGGCTTTGTCGCCCTGCGCCAGTGTGCTAAGCGTTGAGAGGCCAATGGCGAACAGGGTAATCAGCACTCGGTTTGTGATTTTAGTAGTCATGTTGATTTGGTTTTTTTGTGAGTAAATGAACGTCCTGTTGTTCGTAAATTGAAAGCTATTTTCCAAGCAGACCTACCCCTTTATTCGCTCCCGATGTTGAGCACCACGATCTTACCCCCCGCCTGATTCTGTTCCATCAACTGGTGGGCTTTGGCGATGTCGTCAAGGCGGAACGTCTGGCTTACATTGAGTTTGATTTCCCCCATTTCAACCGTTTCGATAAACTGCTGAAACACATCCGGTGAACTTCTGATTTGGCCGCTGTCGTAAATGGTTAGATTCACCGTTGCGGGGATAAATTCCATTGGCGCGAAATTGGGAATAGACCAGGTTTCAGACAGCATACCAGTCATGCAGGCCGTTCCGCCGGGTTTCAGGCAATGCAAAGAATCCTGTAAGGTGTTGGCCCCCACCAATTCCAACGCCTTATCGACTCCTGCCGGGAAAATGGCCTTCACCTGATCTTGCAGACTGCCCTCGTCAATCAGCACATAGTCTGCGCCATTGGCCAGCAACAGCGGTTTCTTCGCTGCGTTTCGGGTGGTAGCCAGCACCATCAGCCCTTCGTTTTTAGCCAGTTGGGTTGCGAGCATACCCACCGACGAGGTACCACCCCGAATTAACAGCGTTTCGCCTGCCTAAATACGAAGTGACAGATACAACGACCCATACACGGTCTGGAACATTTCGGGAATGGCCCCCAACTGCTCCCAGGAAAGCGTACTGCGAAATGGATAAATAATTGACCTGGGCACAACGGTGTATTCGGCATAACTCCCGTCGAAATCGCGGCCCATGCCGCCCATTAAAGCCGCCACCTGCTGGCCTGGTGCGTACTCGCCCGTTGGGTCATGCGCCACCTCGCCCACGCACTCGATGCCCAGCACACGCGGAAACCGGACGTTGGGCGACAAGCCCTTGCGGGTCATCAACTCCGAACGGTTCAGCCCAAATGCTTTCACCTGAATCAACACCTGCCCTTCGTGCGGGGTTGGAATTTGTCGTTCTTCCAGTCGGAACTGGTCAGCCGCGCCGGGACCGTATAAGATAGCCGCTTTCATAGGTTCGTTTTCTTCTACCGTTGGAGAAATGGCTTCATGCTGGCCCAGACTGCCGGAAAATTGACCAGAAACACCGGATGAGGTGCATTGGGAATGACGCTTAACTGACTGTTCGGAATCATCTGGTAGGCAGCAATTACGGTGGCAAGCGGGGCGTTTTGATCAAGTTCGCCGGTCATGACCAATACCGGGCAACGGATGCCGGCAAACAACGCTTTGCTGGCTGTCATGGTGTTATAAAAATGGGCCAGATTCGTCCAATATTCCTGTAGCCGTTCGGGTTCGGGCATCAGCGAGCGTTGTTGATTTAAGTAAAGACTATCTAACGTAGCCATTGCTTTCGTATCCAAGATCACTTTACGAAGCCCTGGCATTTGCTCACCGGCACCAATCGCAATCAGTTTCTTAATCCGTGCCGGGTACATCCCTGCCAGTTTATACCCGGTGTAAGCTCCATCGCTAAAGCCGAGAACCATAACACTATCGTTGGTAACAGCCTGAATAACAGCCATCACATCATTGGCCTTTTGCTCATACGTAACGGGCGAATGACCAATCTCAGACTTACCATGTCCTCGTGTAGAAACCGCGATGACCTGATACGTTTTCGACAGGCTGTCGATGAATTGAGCCATCTCATAGGTAGAGCCAACCCCGCCCCCATGCAGCATCACAAGTGGTTTTCCAGTGCCATACACTTCATAATAAATCCGGGCATCCCCCGCCGTTACATAACGGCCCACTTTCGGATTATTTCCGTAAGGAATGGCATTGGCGGGAGAGGGTGTTGCCTGCATAAAGTGCCGCATTCGGGCGGTTTGATATGGTTGGCCCAACGCCGTTGCGGTTATCAAGAGAAAGGAAACGAGAACAGGCTTATTCATGGTTACATTGGTAAAGCAGCGCAAATTTGATCTCAAGTGAGTTCTGCCTATCGCTCATTGGTTCTGATACTGAATACGGATGTGTTCAATATCGTAATTGATACCCGTAAGACCGACCCCGCCTATCGCTGTTTGATTGAGCTTTTTAACCACCAGCGTCGGCACTGAATCATGATTGATGAAAGCTTTCACGGTATCACCTTCAACACGTACCGTCAAGGTAAACCAATCCGTAGCTGCTGGAGGATTAGCGATGCCTTTTTCGTATTTTCCGTTCTGTTCGGTACGTAGCTTTTGCCAATCGTATGTAGGCACATAAACATATTGGACAGCGTGGATCTTTCGTATCGGGTCAGCGGCTCTGAAATTAAACGGGCGGCAATAGACATTATCGAACGTACTATCGTTCTCGGCATGAAACGCAACGCCGATAAAACTACCTTGCAGAATGTCCCGTCCACGAGCGACGAGTTCAATGGTACCTTGACTGAACGTATCGACGGGTAGCCAGACGTGCCCCGTTCGTCTCTGCCCGGGACCTGCCCAGGTCGTAACTCCTTTTCGATCTTGACAAATCGCTTTGTCCCCTCTTGACCAACCGAGATATCCCGATTGATAGTCGCAAGCTTACCCTGTCTTTGTAAATCAACCATATTCAGGGTTATGCTTTTCTGAGCGAACAAGTAGTTGGGCAAAGAAAGAAGCGCGATTTGCATAAGGGCAATTTGCCCAAGTGGATTTTTCATGGGATGTTTGGGTTTAGCGTTCTACTGCCTGGTGATTTTCAGGCCCGCAAAATAGCCTTCCGTACCCACGTCAACCCAGAGGCCAATGCCGCCCGATACATCCGCTCCCAGTTTGAGGTCGTTCACGACAAGTGAAGGTTGTTTGTTGTCGTTTAAGTAGAGCTGAGCCTGTTTGCCCTTCACAACGATTTTCATCGTAATCCATTCATTCAATCCCATGTCTGAATACGATTCATACCGCTCTGGGGCTTCTTTCCGCAAGCGATCAAACTTGTAATCAGGATAAGCGTAGTACTGAATGCTGTGGTTGCGCCTAACCTGATCGTCGGCCCGGCCATTCGTGGGGCGCAGGTAGAAACTCTCGTAACTGGAATTGGTCTCGTTAATTCGAAACGCAACACCAATGAAGCCCCTTGCCATCGGCGAAGCCGTTTTCAGCAGCCGACTCAACACCTTTATTTCAATAATACCGTTGGCAAAGTCAGTTCCTTTAAGTCGTACAAACGTCGGCTCGTCAACCCTTTGTATAGTAGAATCTTTAACAACTTTGAGGGCCTCTTTACCCATTATTCGCTCCATAGACATCGACACTTGATTCGGTATCAGCCTGTCTTTATCCATCCGTATTGGTTGTGTATAGCCATCTATTGCGCCGAGTAGCAAGCTACCCATCAATGCTATTTGTGCTGATTTCATCTGTTGACGTCTATTTATTTCTTAGTGACCTTCAAATCCTTAAATAGCCTATTGTGCCAATATCAACCCACAAAGCAATAGAGCCATGATTCGTTTTCCCTTTCATCTTATCAACCACAAAGGTTGAATACTTCGCATCATTGATATACATCCTCAATCCGCATCGTAATCCACTCATTGAGCGCTACAGGTGCTGTAGTTTCGTACATTTCGTCAGCTTCTTTTCGTAGGCGGTCAAATTTGTAAGCAGGGTAAGCGTAGTATTGAACCGTTTTGTTTCGGAATAATTGATTGTCTGACCGCCCAACCCTGGGTCTGAGATAGATAGACATCTAAGCACCTAAATAACAATGCAAAGTTGAGGTGGCTTGACTGATGGGACCAATAAACTATTATAAGAAATTGGCTTAAGGTAGATTAAGGGTTGGGCTGGTCTGAAGCGAGGTCTTTCCTGATTTTGCTCAGAAATTCGGGGGTGATGCCCAGATACGACGCGATTTGGGTGTTCGGGAGCCGCCCGGCCAGGTTCGGGTATTGCTCCAGAAAAGACAGGTAGCGTTCCTGCGCCGTTGAGCTGATGGTTTGCAGGACCCGATTTTGCAGTTCCACAAACTTGTTTTCGATAATAACCTTGAAAATGCGGTCGAGCCGGGGTATGTTCGTATAAAGGAAGTATAAGTCCTGCTTTTCAATCTGCAATACAACCGATGGTTCTATGACTTCGATAAACAACTGGCTCGGCTTGCCTGAGTGAAAGCTGCCAATATCGGCGATCCACTCGTTCTCAGCCGCAAATTGCAGGTTATGCTCGGTTCCTTTTGGGTCAACGCCGTAGAGTCTCAAGCAGCCCGAAACCACAAACGAGTAGTGCTGACAGGGGAAACCCTCCTGCAAAATGAATTGCCGCCGTTTTACCCGCCGTTGCGAAACCCGGCCTTCCAATAGTTGCTTTTCGCTATCATCGAGCGGCAGGAAACTATCAAAATAGTGGGTAAGGGAGTCTATCGTCACGGCGGCAAATGGATAATTTTGAGGTGATACGTGAAATCGCATACCAAAGCTAAAAACTACATCATGAAAACGCCCGTCGCTATTGTCCTGATATATGGTGCTGGTCTCGGCAGTTTTATTTGGGAGGAGTTGCAACAACAACTTGACCGGCCCTCTTTAGCCATTGATTTTCCTAACCGAAATAAGGGTGATAAAGCCAATGAATCGCTATCATTTCAGTCGTATATAACGGCAACGATTGGTCAGATAAACCAATGGAATAAAGGCAAATTTGTACTGATTACCCATTCCATCGGGGGCTGTATCGGATTAAAAATTGCGGAACACTTTCAGGAAAACGTAGTAGGTTTTATTGCTCTAAGCGCGGCCATACCTGCCAACAGAAAATCGTTTGTTTCGTGTTTACCGTTCCCCAAGAACATTATCATGCCATTGGTATTACGCTTATTCGGAACAAAACCTCCCGCAAAGTCAATCGAGCATGACCTGTGCAATGGACTAACGAAACAACAAACAGCAAAGGTTGTCAACGGGTTTAGCCCGGAGTCAATACAGCTTTATACCCATAAAATTAGCTATAAAAAGATAGCCGTCCCTTCCCTATATATTGAACTGACAAACGATAACGCGATTCCATTGTCGGCTCAGAAAAAAATGGCAACGCAGTTAGGAGCCGAAACGATTGAAACGATTGACGGTGGTCATCTGGCAATGATGAGCCATGCCAGCGAATTGACAGGCATAATCAATGCATTTGTTCAGAGAATAACGAACCCGTAACATGACCCAAAAAATCGCCATCGTAACCGGTGCCGCCCGTGGTATCGGCCTTGCCACAACCAGGTTGTTTTTAGCCGACGGCTGGCAGGTCGCGACGATTGACCGCGACGAACCGGCATTGCAGGCGGCATCAGCGCAGTTGCCCCATACGCTGCCTGTTTATTGCGACGTTTCCGTGCCAGACCAGGTTGACGCGATGGTGGCAACCGTGCTTTCTGAATTCGGGCGGATTGATGCCTTAGTCAACAATGCCGGGGTAGCCATTTTCAGACCACTCGACCAAACGGATTTTGACGCGTGGCGCACGGTGATGGCGACCAACTTAGATGGTGTTTTCCTGTGTACACAAGCCGCTATCCTCGCCCTGAAAGAAAGCCGGGGAGCCATCGTGAACATAGCCTCTATTTCGGGACTTCGGGCCAGTACGTTACGTGTGGCTTACGGCACCTCAAAAGCCGCTGTGATTCATCTGACCAAACAACTCGCCATCGAACTGGGCGATTATGGCGTGCGGGTTAACTGCGTGTCGCCCGGCCCGGTCAAAACCAAATTAGCCGAAGCCGTCCATTCGCCTGAGATTATTAACGCGTATTACGACGGTATCCCGCTGAATCGGTCGGCTACGGAACAGGACATTGCCGAAGCCGTTGTATTTCTATGCTCCGAAAAAGCCAACTACATTACCGGACAGATGCTGGCCGTGGACGGAGGTTTCGACGCGAGCGGGATTGGATTGCCAGCGTTGCGGGCCTCAAGAGAGTAACGGGAGATATTTGAAAACCATAAGGTTAGCTGAATGAAAAAGCCAGAGACCATCGAAGAGTTTTATCAGCGAAAGTTTGATGGAGCGGACTTCCGCTGGATGCCTGATGCGTTGCGGCAGGATGTGGGGCATTTCAACGTCTTTCGATTAGACCCTGATCGGGAAAGCAAAACAAAACCGACTCCGTCCCGCAAGCGCGATTATTACAAAGTAAATTTACTGATTGGCAACTGCAAATTGCACTATGCCGATAAATCCGTTACGATTCAGAAACAGGCTCTCGTCTTTTCGCATCCGCAGGTGCTGCAACGCTGGGACGAGTCGGGCGAGATGCCGAGAGGCTATTTTTTCGTCTTCAACGAGGCTTTTTTTCATCAGTATGGCAACTTCAGCCAATATCCCGTTTTTCACCCCACGGGCAATCCCGTAATTGAACTCACTGATAGTCAATTAGAACAGGCCGTTAATTTGTATGAGCGAATGCTTGAAGAGCAGGCTTCTGAATACATCTATAAATACGATGCCCTGCGGAATCTGGTATTTGAGCTGGTTCACTTTGCGATGAAAACGCAGCCCTCGGCCACCTTCCACAAGCAGCCGTTGAATGCCGCACAACGCATTACAACGCTGTTTCTGGAACTGCTCGAACGGCAGTTTCCGATTGACGACCCACGCCAAACGGTGCAATTTCGGTCGGCATCTGACTTTGCCGGACGGTTGAATATTCACGCCAATCACCTTAACCGGGCTATCAAAGAGATTACACAAAAGACCTCTTCCCAACTGATTGCCGAGCGGCTTTTGCAGGAAGCCAAAATCCTGCTGAAACATAGCGCGTGGACAGTTTCGGAAATTGCCTATGCGCTTGGATTCAATGAGGTGACGTACTTCAACAGTTTTTTTAAGAAATACACCCAACGCAGCCCGATACAATTTCGGAATGTTTGAAAACCATAAGGTATTGCTTGATGCGTGTTTAGCGCACGGTGGTTTGGCGGGCGAACTTTGCATCGTCAATCAAACACAGAAACACGTCATGAAAGCAATTATCACCTTAGCCGCGCTGCTGTTCACAGCCCCGGCCTTTGCTCAATCGAAAACAGATTCTGAAATCATTGCCCTTTCCAAAAAGCGGGTTCAGTGGCTGCTGGCGGGCAACCTCGACTCACTTAAGAACCTCTACGATGAAAACTCGATCACGGTCCATACGAACGGACTGATTAAAACGGCCGCCGAACATTTTGAGGATATTCGGCAGGGCCGCCCGACTTACAAAAGCATCGATATAAAGGAAAACACCGTCCGGGAGTTTGGCAACACCGCTATTCTGATCGGTAAAGGCGTGTTCAACATTGCCATGAACGGGCAGGCCATGACCTACAACATGGTTTACACAGAGGTATATCAGAAGAAAAACGGGCAGTGGAAACTGATTTCGCGGCAGGCCAGCACGGCGCAGTAACGGCTCAATTAAACGACTGCCGGAAAGTCAACGGCGAAACATTGGTCTTTGTCTTGAACAGTTTGCTGAACGATTGCGGGTGTTCAAACCCCAGCGCATAGGCTATTTCGCTAACCGTCTGATCAGTCGTAGATAGCTTTTCTTTGGCCTTCTCAATCAACTTATCGTGGATGTGCTGTTGGGTGCTTTTGCCGGTCAGCATCTTCAGCACACCACTCAGGTAATTCGGCGATACGTTCAGGGCATCGGCCACATACTGCACAGTGGGCAGGCCTTTTCCCAGTAAGGCGTTGTTGAAACAATCGGACAGTACGGCTTCTAACTGGCTCAGCACCTTGTGGTTCGTAATTTTTCGGGTAATGAACTGCCGATGGTAAAACCGCTCGGCATAGGTGAGCAACAGTTCAATCTGGGTTACCATCACGCCCTGACTGAACTGGTCGAGGTTGGCGCGGTATTCCCCCTCAATATTTTTTATGATGCCCGTAACGATGGATTCCTCTTTCTCGGAAAGGTGCAGCGCTTCGTGGACCGCATAACTGAAAAACTCGTTTTGCCGGATGGTTTTAGCCAGGGACGTATTCCACAAAAAATCGGGGTGGATAATCAGAAGCCAACCCGTATGCCGGAGCCGCTCGTCGGTTTCGACGGAAAAGACCTGGCCGGGCGAGATAAAAACCATCACGCCCTCATCGAAGTCATATTCCTGCTGACCGTATTTCAGTTTGCCGTTAAAATCCCGTTTCAGAGCAATCGAATAAAAATCGTGAACAAGGCTGCCTGGCCTGTTGGTATTCACCTGCTGCATGTCCTCAAACCGGAGTACGCTGATAAGCGGATGCTCCGGTTTGGGTAGCCCCACGAGTTGATGGTATTCGGAGATAGTCCTGATCTTGTAGGGTTGCGTCTGTTTCATGGGTCAACACCAGCGCATTACAGCTTGTATAAAGTGGTTAAACCATCTTTGAGCGATGCCGGTTTTCGTCCGAGCCACTTTTCCAGGTCGGTGCTCACCACTGATTCCTGCCCGTTTTTGATGTCGGTCATAAACCCGATGGTCCGTTGAATGGCCACATCGGGCACGCCACGTCCTTTCATTCGTTCGGCCAGGATGGCCGGAGCGATGTCGGTGTAGGTTACCGGCTTGCCGGATAGCTCCGTTAAAGCAGCCGCCACATCGCCGAAGGAATAGCTTTCAACACCTGTAAAATTGTATGTTTGCTTATCGCAGTCGTCTTGTAACAGTACGTTAGCGATGGCTTCGCCCATGTCGCTACGGAGCGCAAAGGACACCCTACCCTCACCCGCCGGTAACGCAATACCCGTATCGAATACAGTGGGGCCCGTAAAAACAGGCAGGGTGTCCATATAGAGTATATTCCGAAAGAGGACATAGTTTAGCCCGCTCTTCTTAATATAATCTTCCGTCTGAAAGTGCCGAACCATCAGTTTGTTCACCAGCGTATCGCGGTCTTTCAGGGCGCGGCTCGTATAGGCAATGCAGGTAACGCCCGCTTTTTTTGCTGCATCCACCACATTTTGATGCTGTTGCAGTCCGTTGGGTGCGTCGCCCCCGGCAATCAGCAGAACTTTTTCAACGCCCTGCATCGCCCGGTCAAGAGCCTCCGTGTCGTTGTAGTCCCCTATGCGGATGATAACGCCTTTTTCCTTCAGGTCGGCGGCTTTGGCTTCATCCCGCACAAAGGCCACAATCTGATTAGCCGGGGTTTTCGTCAATAAAGTCTGGATAACGGCGGTGCCTAAATGACCGGTAGCGCCCGTGATTAGAATCATAACGTAGTTGGTTAGATGACAGCGCAAAGGTCGTCGGTATGAGCGCAACGGCTGTAGCCGAATCTACGAATGTTGTAGCCGAAACCGGATGGCAGGCAACCGCTCGGCCTACGCATGGCATCGGGTAAAACAGGGTAGTTTTGCTGTACGAAACGACAAAACTACCCCATTGAGTGGAATTAATACGCTTAGCTAAAGCTTGCTACATGCCTTTTGCACCACTCCCGAAACGTTCGTGGAGCTACGCCGGTGAGATTTTCAATATCGCTGGTCATTACGCCGGCCCGGCCAGCACGGAACAGCTCATTCAGGTTTTGTAAGGCTCCTGCCATCTCCTTCGGCGTACCCTTCTCCACACTTTGCCTGGCGTATTCCTCGGGGGTAACGGCGACAAACTCAATCGGTTTTTTCAGCACTTCGCCTAAAATGTTGGTTTGTTCCCTGGCACTTAAAGCCTCCGGCCCGTTAAGAATGTAATTCTTGCCGATATGCCCGTTTTCCGTCAGCACGAGTGCCGCAACGTTGGCTACATCAAAGGTGTCTACAGGAACCGTTTTTCCCGGGTCTGTAGCGTCCGTGACGCGCCCTTCTTCCCGGATGGATGAGGCCCACCACAGCGCGTTGGACATTAGCGCGTTGGGGCATAGATAAGTCACCGGTAAACCTGAACGGCGAAACACGTCATCCCGGGCCTCAATGCGGGCACCGATCATGGGTTTTGGTTCCAGGTGGGTACCCAGCGAGGATAACAAGACAATTTTTTTTACCTCGGCCTTTCGCATGACCTGAACGAATTTTTCGGCCTGCGGTACAGACGGCTCGACTTGCATGAAGAACACGCCGTTTACACCTTGAGCAGCGGCAGCCATGCTATCCAAATCGTCAAGGTCGCCAATGGCGATTTGCGTTCCTTCCGGAAAATGAGATGCCTTTGCTGGATCGCGAAGAAAGGCCCGAACGTCTTGACCAAGCTCGTGGAGTTGGCTGACGAGTTCTCCGCCTACATTTCCGGTTGCTCCGAATACTAAATACATACGATTGAACTATTTAATTGTTGATTATTCATTGAAATACCCTGCGCCATTACCAGGGGAGGATGCCCGTACTATCGTAGAAAGCACCGGACGGGCCATTCCCGTCAGCTAACGCGAAAGAAACGATAGCCTCTGTTCCCTCCTGTAAGGAATGCCCCTGCCCACCGCTCAAATCTGTAGCAGTCATGCCCGGATCAATCGCGTTGATGTGCATGTTTGGCAGCAGGCGTGCATAGCGAGCCGTGAGCATATTAATCGCAGCTTTTGACGCTGCATAGAGCGGTGAGCCGAAGCGGGATTCGATTCGGGATGGATCGTGGAATAACCCAAACGAGCCAAGACCGCTGCTTACATTAACGACTACGGGGTTGTCCGATTTCTCTAAAAGCGGCAGGAAGGCGTGAATCATTCGCACGTAACCAACCACATTGGTCATGAGCACCGTTGCTGCCTCATCTGCTGTATACTCGTTTGGCTCATGAATCGGGCCGGATATGCCAGCGTTATTGACCAGAACATCAAGCCGACCTTCGGCTGTGTTGATGAGGGCGGCTGCTTGTTGCACCGAGTCTTCAGACGTGACATCGATTTGGAGAAAACGGCACCCGATCTTATCAGCAGCGGGCTGGCCCGATTGTGGATTTCGGGCAGCCAGATAAACCCGGCAGCCTGCTTTTGTCAGCCGCTGTGCGGTTTCAAATCCGATTCCTTTATTGGCTCCGGTGATTAATGCAATTTTCATGGCGCTTGTCGTTCAAAGCCAGTGTTCAGGCCCCTCATCAGGATTGGCCTCATCTGGTTTTTTTGCTACGGCAAAGTTCGCCCTGAGCCGGGGGTATGGGTAAAGAGAATCAAACCAGAAAGTATGATTATCAAACCTTGACGGTTCGGAAAGTTTTAGGAATTTGGCCCGTTACCCGTTTGAAGAAATTGTTAAAATAAGTGGGATAGTCGAACCCTAAACCATAGGCGATGTCGGCTACCGACCAATCCGTATGCTGCAACAGCGCTTTGGCTTCGGCGGCCACCCGTTCGGCAATGTGCACGGAAGTCGGCTTACCGGTCACTTCCTTGACCGCCCGATTGAGGTAGTTGACGTGTACGGAAAGGCGTTGGGCAAAGTCATTGGCCGTTCTTACCCGCAGTGGCTTCGTGGTGGTTTCAATGGGAAACTGCCGCTCTAATAATTCCAGAAATAACCGGGTGATCCGGGTAGCTCCATTCGTTGGCATAAACCTCAATTGGACGGGCTGTAGCCTGATGACTTCGTGTAAGAGAAATTCTAAGCAGGCTCTAAGTTGTTCATCTCTACGCTCATAGCTACTCTGATGTACCAACAGCATTTGTTTAAAAAGGCCGGTTATAAATACCGTCTGTTCCTCCGTAAGCGGAATGACAGGTGAGCCATCAATGCGAAATAAAGGCGAATTGTGCAGAAGTTCCGTCCGCTCCCGACCCGCGATAAAGTCTTCGGTAAACAGACAGGCATAGCGTTTCCCCACCCTGGAACGGTCTACCACCGAATGAGGTATGCGGGGATTGGCGAGAAACAGGAAGGTGCCATCTGCGTCGATAGCTTGCTCACCCGAGTAAACTGTCAGATCGCCCGTTACTAATACGATTTTGTAGAAATCCCGTCTTCCTTTGGCTGGCGGAGGGGACACGGGACCGGCAATTTCATAGACGTTGAATCCTTTCGGTTTTAAATCGGCACTGGTGAAGCCCGGAGCGGAAGAGTCAGTGATAGCACTCATTCCACAAAATTAATAAAATCAATTATTGACTGTTCATTGATCAGATGCTTTTCGGTCTGTTTTCAATCATGTTTAAAAAGCGTGTTAGTAAGCTCCTTTTGCTCAAACCCAATATAAGGTTGTGTTCGTTGGCTATCACATGCCATGTGTATCTCTGGAACCTGTGCAGAGCCTCACAAGAGTAGGACGTTAGCCGATAACACCCACCCGGAGCAGGCAGTTTTCTTTTTGAATCATACCATAAATGTATCATGGCAAGGGAATATAACCAGAGGAGAAATAAGCATGGAAGTTATTTGATTTTCGTAAGTTCCTGTTTGGTTTTCGTTGGTTTTCGGGCCAACTAACTATGAGATTTGTTATGCATAAAAACCGCTTCCGATATGACATCTCAGAACGTAACGAGCCGCCGACGATTTCTGACCGCCGGAGCAACGCTGGGGGCCGCTGTAGTGGCTGCTCCGGCTTTGAGTAATCGTCAACGCACAGACGAGTCAGCGGCTGGACGCTTCACTTCCAGCCAGTTATCGCTCAACCATCGCACACTGGGTTCTGGAAAACACAAACTGGACGTCTCGGCGCTTGGATTGGGCTGCATGGGCATGAACTACCATCGCGGCCCCGCACCCGACCGAAAAGCCATGATTACGCTGATTCGCAAAGCAGTGGATATGGGCGTTACGCTGTTCGATACCGCCGAGGTATATGGGCCATTCGTCAATGAAGAATTAGTGGGCGAGGCACTGGCTCCTGTTCGGAAGAATGTGGTGGTTACGACCAAGTTTGGATTCAATATTCAGAATGGGCAAATGGCCGGTCTGAACGGTCGGCCCGAACACATCCGGCAGGTAATTGACGAATCGCTGAAGCGGCTGCGTACCGACTACGTCGATATGCTCTACCAGCACCGTATCGACCCCAACGTACCGATTGAGGATGTAGCCGGTACCGTCAAAGACCTCATTCAGGCGGGTAAAGTACGCAATTTTGGTCTTTCAGAAGTTAGTGTCGATACCATTCGCCGGGCGCACGCAGTGCAACCGTTAACGGCTATCCAAAGTGAGTATTCGCTAATGTGGAAGAATCCTGAAAATGGCGTACTGGCAGCTTGTCAGGAACTCGGCATTGGCTTTGTGCCGTATAGTCCGCTTTGCCGGGGCTACCTGACCGGGACATTGAATGAACAAACGAAGTTCGTTGTTGGTAAAGATAACCGCGCCGGTTTGCCCCGGTTCACTCCGGAAGCCATGAAAGCGAACCGGGTGATTGTGGATGCACTCACCGAGTTCGGGAATCCCAGAGGACTGACACCTGCCCAGGTAGCCCTGACCTGGCTGCTCGCCCAAAAGCCCTGGATTGTTCCCATTCCTGGTACGACTAAACTGGCTCATTTAGGGGAAAATCTGGCGTCAATCGACCTGCAATTTACGGCCAGCGAACTACGTGATCTGGATGAAGCTATCGCAAAGATCAGGATACAGGGAGATCGTTATACTGCCGAAGAGCAAAGACGAGTAGAGCGGTAAAAAAAACGCGTAACACATCTTATCAGTACAACAATGCAAAAACGCACAGTAGGAAAAAACAACGGCCTTGAGGTGTCGGCCATCGGCTTGGGCTGTATGGGCATGAGCTTTGGCTACGGTCCGGCAAAAGACACATCCGAAATGATTTCGCTGATTCGGGCCGCCGTGGAGCAGGGTGTTACCTTCTTCGATACGGCGGAGGTTTATGGTCCGTTTACGAACGAAGAATTAGTTGGCGAAGCGCTGGAGCCATTTAAGGGCGAGGTAGTGATTGCCACCAAGTTTGGGTTTAAGATCGACCGCGAGACAGGGAAATACGGTGGTGTCAACAGCCAGCCCGACCATATCCGTCAGGTAGTCGAAGAATCACTGAAACGGCTGCGCGTGGAGGTCATCGACCTGTTATACCAGCACCGGGTGGACCCGAACGTCCCCATCGAAGAGGTAGCCGGAACGGTACGTGATCTCATTCAGGAGGGAAAAGTGAAGCACTTCGGCCTGTCGGAAGCGGGCGCGCAGACCATCCGCCGGGCACATGCCGTGCAGCCCGTTACGGCCCTGCAAAGTGAATACTCGCTCTGGACTCGTCAGCACGAGAAGGAAATTATTCCAACCATCGAGGAACTGGGTATCGGTTTAGTAGCGTATAGCCCGCTCGGAAAGGGTTTTCTGACCGGCAAAATTGACGAAACAACCCAGTTTGCCGAGGGCGATATTCGGAATGTGATGCCCCGCTATACCGAAGAAGCCCGCGTAGCCAACAAAGCCTTATTGGATTTGATCAATCAGTTTGCCGAACGGCATAAGGCCACGCCTGCCCAGATTGCTTTAGCCTGGGTGCTGGCGCAGAAGCCCTGGATTGTTCCTATTCCCGGTACGACCAAACTGCACCGACTGACCGAAAACAACGGAGCCGCTGCCATTCAGCTAACGGCCGACGAACTGCGGGAAATTCAGCAGGCGACTGCTCAAATTGACATAGTCGGAACCCGGTATCCCGAACAAATGGAGAAATCGACGGGTTTGTGAAGCCTGTTTATCAAACCTTATGAGCATATTGAGTTAGTGAGTCGTCGCATAGCAACCTAATGTTTGTAGAAGTCTATGTCGTTCATAAACTCCATCCGTCGCGTAGCGACCTAACCACATGGGATTGTGGTTAGGTAGCTAC
>JAESFU010000331.1_pt1 | contig 35004 bp, 33 predicted proteins | sample 9269461 | NCBI WGS metagenome assembly JAESFU01 (sample SAMN14502556, study PRJNA617107) | algae metagenome | isolation source: Stenomitos rutilans HA7619-LM2 and co-occurring heterotrophs from cave walls | place: USA: Waikapalae cave, Hawaii | collected 2009-07-28
CGTCGCCGATCTCGAGCACCGAGATGTCGAACGTACCGCCGCCCAGGTCATAGACCGCGATGGTGCCGGTGTTCTTCTTGTCGAGGCCGTAGGCGAGCGCGGCCGCCGTCGGCTCGTTGATGATGCGCAGGACTTCGAGGCCAGCGATCTTGCCGGCGTCCTTGGTGGCCTGACGCTGGGAATCGTTGAAATAGGCCGGAACGGTGATGACCGCCTGCGTGACCGACTCGCCGAGGTACGATTCGGCGGTTTCCTTCATCTTGGTGAGGATCATCGCCGAGACTTCGGACGGCGAGTACTTCTTGCTCTCGACCTCGACCCAGGCGTCGCCATTGTCGCCGCTGACGATCTTGAACGGGACGAGGCCCTTGTCCTTGTCGACCATCGGGTCGTTATAGCGGCGGCCGATCAGGCGCTTGACCGCGAACAGCGTGCCTTCCGGATTGGTGACCGCCTGGCGCTTGGCCGGCTGGCCGACGAGACGCTCGCCATCCTTGGTGAAGCCCACCATCGACGGCGTGGTGCGCGCACCTTCCGCGTTTTCGATGACCTTCGGCGTCGCGCCGTCCATGACGGCGACGCAGCTGTTGGTGGTGCCGAGGTCGATACCGATGACTTTACCCATACCTACTGCCTCTTTGCTGGCGAACCCGTCTGAAACCCCTCGCGGCAGTTTCTCGTGTCCCTCACGGGGTTACGGGTTCCCGATTTGAAATTGACCCGTTTCCGGGCCTTGAGGGGCTATATAGGAGGGGGTGTTGGGGGGTGCAAGCGCCGGGCGTCACAAACTCACGAAAGCGCGAGCTTTGCCGCTCAACGCCCGTAGATGGTGACGCCTTCGTTCGAGCAGACATTGTAGCGCCCGTGGTCGGACGTCTCGCCGCCAGACAGCTTGATGCGCACGCGCGAGGCCCAGCATTCGCCGTCGGGAAACTCCACGGTGAAGGTGAGGCTGCTGCTGGCCGGGATGCGCTTGAAGCCCACGATCTTGCCCTTGGGGATCGAGATCTTGGTCACATCCTTGTTGGTCAGATTGTGCAGTGTGAACTTGTAGGACGCTGCGGCCGCCGGACCGACACCGAGGCAGGCAATGGCGGCGAGCGTGATCAGAGCAGTGATGCGCATGCGTCGTCCCCGAAATGACTTGATCCCAATAGGCGGCGAATAAGCAGCGGGCGCGAGGTTCGTCACGCGCCCGCCGCCAGGAACCCTACTGCGAGTCCGACAGCGTGTATTCGCCCAGAGAGCAGAGGTCGATGCCCGACTCGATGAACTCGGAATCGTCCTCGAGCACGAACTTCATGTCGTAGACGCACTGTTCGCGTCCATCGGCGATGGTGATCGACACATAGTTGCCGGCGGGCAGGTAGTTCTCGCCGAACACGTCTTCTTCCCAGTTATCCACGTCGGCGGGCGAGGTGTAGAAGCTCTTCACCGCCCAGGACGAGCTGTTGGTGAGCTGAAAGACCAGGTCTTCGGCAAGCGCCGCGCCAGGCAGCGCGGCAAGCATAAGGGCGGCGGCGCCGCCCAGCAGAGCGAGTTTCATTTGGGCCCCCAGAATTTGGCCGCCCGCCAGGATGGAAGGCGGCGACGGTGCATAGCATTTGCCCCGCCTTTGCTTCAAAAGCCTCCCGTTCCCGTGGTTAGGAAAGTGCTCCCATCGGCGCGGTCCGACATGCGGTGCTTGTCGCTCGACCCCCGCCTGTGGTCTAAGGAGCGCTTGTTGCCCGACCACGACTGCGCGAGCCGATGCTGCGGATCATTGCCGTTCTCCTGATGCTCGCGCCTGCCGCTGCCCTCGCCCAGGAGGTGCCGGCGGAAGCCCAGATGGACCTGTGGTGCGGCACTGCCTTCACGCTGATGACGCGTGACGCACCGGCTGACGCGACGGCCGAAAAGCTCGCGGCTGCCAAGGTCTACGCCGATGGTGGCGCCTTCCTCGTGAGCCGCGCCCTGCCGATCTATCTCGAGTCCGGCTACAGCGACGCAGCGCTCGAGAGCTTGCGCGCCGATCTCGAGGCCGCGGTGGGACGGGTCGTCAACGGCACGGTACGCGCCGGCGAGGAACTCGCCTATTCATTCCAGGATTGTTCGGCCTTGATCGGCCAGTGAGACGAAAGACCCCGATGGCCATCACTCCGCGCTCCGAAGACCTGCTGCTCGTAGTCGACCTGCAGTACGATTTCCTGCCCGGCGGCAAGCTGGCCGTAGCCGGTGGCGACGAGATCGTCATCCCGATCAACCGGCTTGGCCGTCAGTTCGAGAATGTGGCGATGACGCAGGACTGGCACCCGGCCGGGCATATCTCGTTTGCCTCGAGCCACGAGGGCGCCAAGCCGTTCGAGATCATGCAGCTGCCCTACGGGCCGCAGGTACTGTGGCCGGACCACTGTGTGTGGGAGACGCATGGGGCGCAGTTTTCGAGCGAGATCGAGCTGCCGCACAACCAGCTGGTGGTGCGCAAGGGCTACCACGAGGTGGTCGATTCCTATTCGGGCTTCCAGGAAGCTGACCGCAAGACCAAGACCGGCCTCGAAGGCTATCTGCGCGAGCGCGGCTTCAAGCGCCTGTTCGTTGCCGGGCTCGCCACCGATTTCTGCGTCAACTGGACGGCGGTGGATGCGGCCCGCGCCGGCTTCGAGACCTATGTGATCGAGGATGCCTGCCGCGCCATCGACACCAATGGCTCGCTGGCTCAGGCCTGGGCCGACATGAACGCCGCCGGGGTCAAGCGGCTGGTTGCCGGGGATATTGCCTGAGGGCCGAAATGCGGATCGCGGTCGGACTGCTGATCGCCGGGTTGATGACCGCTCCGACGGTGGCCGAGGAGCTGTCTCCGGTCACCGATCGCCTGCTCTGGTGCTCGAGCGCCATGTACTGGCTGGCCGCCGACGCCTACGACGCGGCCGAGGACGTAGAGGCCGAGCAATACGAGACCTGGTCCGACGACCTGGCGGGACGCGCCATCCTGCTGCTCGAGGCCGATGGCAAGGACGATGCCGCAATCCTCGCCATTCGCGAGCAGTATGACGGTACGGTGCTTGGCGAAATGGGCCAGCCCGGCGCAAGATACGATGTCACGACCTGCCCGGATCTCGCGACGCAGTAGCGCAAGGCAAGGAGGGGAGCATGCTCGAGGGGACCTGCCACTGCGGCGCCGTGAGCTGGCGTTTCGCCGCCGAACCGGAAGGCGCGACGGCCTGTAACTGCACCGTCTGCCGCCGTCATGGCTCGCTCTGGATCTATGGCCATGAGGGTGTCGACGTATGGGTCACCGGCCCGACAAGCGCCTATACCCGCGGCGATGCCCACCTCGCCTTCCACTTCTGCGGCACCTGCGGCTGCGTGGTCAGCTGGCGCGGCCTGGTGCTGGAGCCCGATGGGAGCCGTCGCATGGCGGTCAACGTCCGGCTTGCCGATCCCGGCAGCGTGGCAGACATCCCGATCGATCACTTCGACGGGCTCGACACCTTCAGCGACCTGCCCCGTGACGGTCGCACAGTTCGCGACATGTGGTTCTAGCCGCTACGCCGCGATCGCGATGCAGACCTGACGGTGGCTATCGGCAGTGAGGGGTGAGCGGTCGAACCCGCCGAAGCGCTGGTCGAGCTTGAGCCCGCCTAGGTTCAGCAGCAGCGGCAGCTCCTGCGGATAGATCTGGCGCAGTTCGAGCGGCGTATGGCGGAAGTCGCGGCGCTCGGCCGTCGACCAGTACCAGTCGGCGCGGCTCACCTGCGTCACCGGGTCGTAAGCGATTGTCTCTTCGATGGTAACCTCGCCCAGCCGTGGATGCGGGAAAGTGCCGAGCAGCTGGCGCTCGCCGGCCGGCAGACTGAGCAGCCTCGCACTCGGCACAAACACGTCGAACACCAGCCGGCCGCCCGGCGCCAGGTGCTGGCGGATCGCCGCGAAGGCGCGGGCGAAATCGGCATGGGTATGGAGGTGCATCAGCGAATTGGCGGCAATGACGATGGCGTCGAAATGCCGGCCAAGTACGAAATCGCGCATGTCGAGGGTGACGAATTGCGCCGAAGGCACCGCCGCGCGGGCCCTAGCCAGCATTGCCTCCGACAGGTCGCCGCCGGTAACAGTGGCGCCACTCGCAGCGAGCGGTCCGGTGAAGCGTCCGCTGCCGCAGGCGAGCTCGAGCACGCGTTGGCCTGGGCCGCCGGCCGCCTCGACATAGAAGCGCTCCATCAGCGCGTCGCGCGGGGCCACGAGATCGTAGAGATCGGCATCGTCATAGAGGCTGTCCATCGCGTTCCTCCTGCGCGAGCGGCAACAAAAAAGGGCGCCGGAGCGCCCTTTGGAACATCACCGAAATCGGTGCGATCAGGCGCTCTTGTCCACGCTGCCCTCGGCCGGCTGGCCGGAGGCGCCGCCGCCCTTGGCGACGCCGACCATGGCCGGACGCAGCACGCGCTCGCCGATGGCGAAGCCGGCCTGCACGACCTGCACGACGGTGCCTTCCGGCCGAGTCGGATCGGGGACCTCGAACATGGCCTGGTGCTTGTGCGGATCGAACTTCTGGCCTTCGGCCTCGATCGGCTTGACGCCGTGCTTGGCGAGCAGGCGCTGCATCTCGCGCTCGGTCATCTCGATGCCTTCGATCAGCGACTTTGTCGTCGCATCGGCGGTATCGCGAGTCTCGGCCGGCAGCACCATCAGGGCGCGGCTCAGCGAGTCGGTGGCGGTCAGCATGTCACGGGCAAAGCCGGCAATGGCGTAGGAGCGGGTGTCGGCGATCTCGCGCTCGGTGCGCTTGCGCAGGTTTTCCATCTCCGCGACGGTGCGCAGCAGCTTGTCGCGCAGGTCGGAGACTTCGGCCTTGAGTGCCTCGGCTGGATCGGGCGTTGCCGCCTCGGGCGTGGCTTCAGACGTCGCGGCCCCAGGGGTCACGCTGGCGTCGGCAGCCTTGTCGTCTTCGGACTTCTTGGTCTCGTCGGTCATCATAGCTCAGGAAATTGGGATCGCTCGGAAGCGTTGCCCCGCATATCGGCCAACGGGGCGGAAGATTCAAGCCTAGAGAAAGTATCGCCGGCTCAGCCTTTTCGCGCCATCATCGCCGAGACGACATTCGCGGTGTAGTCGACCACCGGCACGATGCGGGCATAATTGAGCCGGGTCGGGCCGATGACGCCGAGCACCCCGACGACCTTCTGGTTGGCGTCCTTGTAGGGGCTGAGAATCACCGAGCTGCCCGAAAGCGAGAACAGCTTGTTCTCCGAGCCGATGAAGATTTTCACGCCCTGCGCCGACTCGGTGTCGCCGAGGAGCTCGATGAGCCCGTCGCGGCTTTCGAGTTCGTCGAACAGCTGCCGGATACGGCTCAGTTCCTCGGACGCCATGGTGTCGTTGATGAGGTTGGCGCGACCGCGCACAATCACCGTCGGGGCGGTGGTGGCATTTCCCGAAAGCGTCGCAAGCCCGGCTTCGACCAGCTTGTGCGTCAGCTCGTCGAGCTCGTGGCGCGCCCGATCGCGCTGCTCGCGCAGCGCACGCAGCGTCTCGCCGATGGTCTTGCCCACCGCGAAATGCGCCAGGTAGTTGGACGCCTGCGTCAGCGCGCTGGCGGCGAGCCCGGCGGGCAGCGGCAGGATGCGGTTTTCGACCGAACCGTCCTCGCCCACCAGCACCACCATGGCGCGCTCGGCATCGAGCCGGATGAACTCGATATGCTTGAGCACGAGGTCGGACTTGGTGGCGATGACGACGCCGGCGCCGTGGCTGAGGCCACTGAGGAGCTGGCTGGCCTCGGCGAGCACGTCCTCGACCTGGCCGGTCGCGGCCGGACCGTGGATCTGCTTGACGATCTGCGCCCGCTCGTCCTCGTTGACGGCGCCGACTTCCAGCATCGCATCGACAAAGAAGCGCAGGCCCTGCTGTGTCGGCAGCCGGCCGGCCGAGGTGTGCGGCGCCGCGATCAGCCCCAGGTCTTCGAGATCGGCCATCACGTTGCGGACCGAGGCCGGTGAAAGCCCGACGCTCAGCATGCGGGCGAGGTCGCGCGAAGCGACCGGGGCGCCGGTATCGAGATAGCGCTCGACGAGTTTGCGGAAAATATCCTGGCTGCGGTTGCTGAGTACCGCGAGCACGTCCTCTGGTGCTGTCGTCCGATCGGCCATGTTCACCATTTAGGGCGAAAGCCGTGAGCCGCCAAGCTGCGCTGCCTTGTTCCCACCGCCAGCGAGGGTTAAGAGGCGGTTAACGACCCAGAACACCGGTGATTTGCACACATGCGCCCTTCCGGACGCCAGCCAGACCAGATGCGAGCCGTGACGCTCGAGCGCGGCGTTTCGCCCAAGGCCGAGGGCAGCTGCCTCGTGAGCTTCGGCGGCACGCGCGTCTACGTCACGGCGACCGTCGAAACGACCCTCCCCGGCTGGCGCCGCGGCTCCGGCCTCGGCTGGGTGACCGCCGAATACGGCATGCTGCCGCGCGCCACCGATTCCCGCACCCGCCGCGAGGCTGCTTCCGGCAAGCAGTCGGGCCGGACCCAGGAAATCCAGCGGCTCATCGGCCGTTCGCTTCGTGCGGTGGTCGATATGCAGGCGCTGGGCGAGAACCAGATCACGCTCGACTGCGACGTGCTGGAGGCCGATGGCGGTACCCGCACCGCCTCGATTACCGGCGCCTATGTCGCGATGGTCGACGCCATTTCGTGGCTCAAGGAGCGAAAGCTCACCAAGGGCGAGCCGCTGCGCGACTCGGTGGCGGCTGTCAGCTGCGGCATCTATCGCGGTACCCCGGTGCTCGATCTCGACTATCTCGAAGATGTCGAGGCGCATACCGACGCCAACTTCGTGCTGACCGGCTCGGGCAAGTTCGTCGAGATCCAGGGCACGGCCGAACACGAGCCGTTCAGCCGCGAAGAACTCGACAAGCTGATGGGCCTTGCCGAAAAGGGCATCGGCGAGCTTTCAATCATCCAGAAGGCAGCACTCGGCTGATGGCTGACAAGCTCACATTGCGGCGTGGCGACCGGCTGGTGCTGGCGACCCACAATGCGGGCAAGCTCAAGGAATTCCAGGAGCTGCTGGCCGGCTTCGGACTGGATATCGTCTCGGCCGGCGAACTCGGCCTGCCCGAGCCGGAAGAAACGGGCACCACCTTCATCGAGAATGCGCGCATCAAGGCGCATGCCGCGGCCAGGGCCGCCAACGGCATTGCGCTCGCCGACGATTCCGGCCTCAGCGTCGATGCGCTTGGCGGCAAGCCGGGTGTCTACACCGCCAACTGGGCCGAGACCCCTTCGGGCCGCGATTTCGCCGTCGGCATGCGCCGTGTCGAGGATGCTCTGCAGGCCGCTGGAGCGCAGGGACCGGGCGAACGGCATGGCGCCTTCAACGCCACGCTCTGCCTCGCCCATCCCGACGGGCGCGACCAGCTCTATGTCGGCAAGGTCGAGGGTACCATCGTCTGGCCGCCGCGCGGCGAGCTTGGGCATGGGTTCGATCCCGTGTTCATGCCGCAGGGCTACGACATCACCTTCGGCGAGATGCCGCCCGAAATGAAGCACTCATGGGCGCCGGGAAAGACCGGGCTGTCGCATCGCGCCCGGGCCTTCGGGCTGTTCGTCGACGATGTACTGGGAGGCGGCGTTGAGCACTGAAACGCTGGGGCACAACTCCGTCGATCCGCGCAGCAATGGGCTGTTTGGCATCTACGTTCACTGGCCCTTCTGTGCCGCCAAGTGCCCCTATTGCGATTTCAACTCGCACGTCCATCGCGGCGAGTTCGACGAAGCGGCCTATGTCGAATCCTACGCCAAGGAACTTGCGCATTTTGCCAAGCAGACGCCCGGACGCACGGTGCAGTCGATCTTTTTCGGCGGCGGCACGCCTTCGCTCATGGATCCGCGCTCCGTGGCCGCCATCCTCGATGCGATTGCCGGCAACTGGGTCATCGATCCAAAGGCCGAGATCACGCTCGAAGCCAACCCGACCTCGGTCGAAGCCGACCGCTTCCGCGGCTACCGCGCTGCTGGCGTGAACCGCGTCTCGCTGGGCGTGCAGAGTTTGCGCGAGGGTCCGCTCGCAGAACTCGGTCGCCGTCACACGGTGGATGAAGCGATCACAGCAGTGCGGCTGGCGCAGTCGATCTTCCCGCGCTCGAGCTTCGATTTGATCTACACCCGCCCGCGCCAGACGCTGGAGGACTGGGAGGACGAGCTGACGGAGGCGCTTTGGCTGGCCGAGGCCGGGCACCTGTCGCTCTACCAGCTCACCATCGAGCAGGGCACGCGCTATTACGACCTGTTCCGCGCCGGCAAGCTGAAGATGCCCGACGAGGACACCAGCGCCGATCTTTACGAGCTGACGCAGGAACTGACCCAGAAAGCGGGCCTGCCGGCCTACGAAATCTCCAACCATGCCCGTCCCGGGCAGGAGAGCCGGCACAACCTGATTTACTGGCGCTACGGCGAATATGTCGGCGTCGGCCCCGGCGCGCATGGGCGGCTGCTGATCAACAACCAGCGCCACGCCACGGCGACCGAGAAGATGCCGTTCGACTGGCAGAAGCGCGTGCTCGCCCGCGGCCACGGCATGGTGACCGACGACATCCTCACCTGGGAGGAAGAAGGCGACGAGATGCTGGTGATGGGCCTGCGCCTCCGCGAAGGCATCGACCCCCGCCGCTTCCACCGCATCGCCGGCCGCGCCATCTCCGAACGCCAGATCGCTGAACTGAAGTCCATCGGCTTCGTGGAGACCCTGCCGAACGGCTTCATCCGCGTGACCGACAAGGGCTGGCCGGTACTGGATGCGGTGGTCGCGGACCTCGCGGCCTGACAGCAGAACGCTGCGGTACGTGCCTCATCGCGACGCATTGCGCTCCGGTTCGTAAACCGCTTTACTAAAGCCGTTGCTCCTCCCGGAAAGCGCCATGACATTGCCCGACGATCTGGTCCTCAATCCCGAGGACGAAGTAGCCCTGCGCCAGCATCTGACGCTCGTGGCGCTGGGCAAACGTCCGGCGGATCTGGTGATCGAGGTCGGCCGGCTGCTGGCGGTGCATTCGCGCCACTGGCTCGAGGACCAGGAGATCGTCATCTCCGGCCGGCGCATCGCGTTCCTCGGTCCGCGCGGCAGCTATCGGGGTGAGGTGAAGGCGCGGGTGAGCTACCCGAACCTCTCGGCCGTGCCCGGCTTTGGCGAGGTGCACAAGCACATTGAGTCGACCCACATCACGCCCGAGTTCGAGGCGGCGCTGGTGATCCCGCGTGGCAATACGTGGACCTGCGAGGCGAGCCACGAGTTTGCCAACGTCAACGGGCCGAAGAACCAGGAATTCTGGCAGAAATCGCGGTTGGCGGGCTCGCCGCTGAAAATCTTCATCCAGCCCGGCTCGGCCGTGCCGCCGAGCGCCTGGGAGGAGTCCGGCGGCTACTATGGCTACGAGGAGCAGGCGGAGTTCCTAGAGAACGACATGGGCACGGTCAGCCTCGATGAGGTGATGGACTGGCCAGCGGTGTGGAACCCGGAGAACCCGGGCTATATCCGCATGTGGGGCATGATCGGCGCGACGATGGAAAAGCGCGGCGTGGTCGAGGGGCACGGGTCGGGGCTGATCGATCCGCACGATCTGTCGGCTTTCGCTGCCGCCGGCATCTCGTCGGACCACGAGGTCTGGGCCTTCAACGAGGCGTGGGAGCGGCTGAGCCATGGGCTGTTCACCGAGCTCCGGCCGTTCTCCTATGACGTCATAATGCCCCAGCTGATCGAGAAGCTGGCGGACTGGCAGAACGTCGCCTTCACCACCGACGACCGCTCGGCCACCGAGACGCTGGCAAAGGGTGCGTCGGACTACAATGTTCGGCTAGCGATCGAATACGGGCTCGCGCCCGAGATCGCCATCCAGTGCGCGACCATCAATCCGGCTCGGCATATGCGCATCGACCAGTGGGTCGGCTCGATCTCACCGGGGCGCTATGCCGACATAGTATTGCTGGACGACGTGCAGACGCTGTCGATCAAGCACGTCTATGCCGATGGGCGGCTCATGTCGGACGGCAAGCGCTGGCTCGGGCCGACGGCGGGAATCGACTGGCCAGACTGGGCGCGCCGGACGATGAATGTCGGCCGCACGCTGCAGGCGCACGACTTCGCCATCAAGGCCGAGCCGGGCCGCGAGACCATGCAGGCGGCGGTGCTCAGGCCCTTCCACTGGAACGAGGATTTCTACGTCGAAACCTTGCCGGTGGTGGACGGCGAGGTGCAGCGCGACACCGAAAAACTCATTACCAAATGGGCACTTGTCGATCGCTATCGCGGCGACGGGGCGGTGGCGAAGATGTTCTGGACCGGCTGCGGACCGGTCGATCCCGATACCGCGCTCTGCTCGTCGGTGGCCCATGACAGCCACAATGTCTGGTGCGTGGGCTCGTCCGATGCGGCGATGGCAAAGGCCGTGAACCGGCTCAACGAGATCGACGGCGGCTGGGTGCTGGTGCATCGCGGCGAGATCGTTGCCGAGATGCGGCTCGAGATCGCCGGGTTGATGACGGCGCGGCCGGCCGAGGCCTATGACGCGGACATGCAGAAATTCTACAAGGCCGCCGAGTCCATCGAATGGATGTACAAGGCCGGCGGCGATAACCTCTGGAAGCCCGGATTTCCGGAACACCTGCGCTTTGCGACGCTGACCTGCTCGCCCTGGCGCTGGGTGCTGGTGGCGCCCTCCGAGGCGTGCCCGGAGGGGTTCGTGAACGTGCAGACCGGCGAGCAGCACAAGGTGGTCTGGTGACGGGCCTCAGGGGCCGGGCCATTCGCGGCACCTTCGTGCACGCACCAGAGCGCGGCGCGGTGGAAGTGCTTGAAGATGCGGTGATTTTCGTCGGTGCCGACGGGCGGATCGAGCGTGTCGCGCCGGCGGCCGACGGCGTGCCGGAGGGGGCGGTGGAGCTCCCGGCCGGGCAGCTGGTGATCCCCGGCTTCGTCGATCTGCATGTGCATGCGCCGCAATATCCGCAGCTGGGGCTGGCGCTGGATGAGCCGCTCGAGGTGTGGCTGGGGAAGTATACGTTCCCGCTTGAGGCACAGTATGCCGATCTCGAGTTCGCGCGGGAGCGCTACGCGACGCTGGTGCGGGATCTGCTGGCGGGCGGGACGACGACCGCGCTCTACTTCGCCACCGTGCATCGGCAAGCGACTGAATTGCTTGCGGAAATCTGCCTAGAACAAGGGCAGCGAGCGCTGGTGGGAAAGGTGGTGATGGATGATCCGGCGAGTTGTCCGGATTACTATCGTGACCCTTCGGCCGAGGTGGCGATCGCCGAAACGCGCAGCACTATCAATGCGATACGGGCGCTGCCGGACAATGACCGGGTGCTGCCGGTGATCACGCCGCGCTTCATTCCGTCATGTACGGACGAGGCGCTGGCGGGGCTGGGTGAGCTGGCGACGGAGTGTGGATGCCATGTGCAGACACACTGCCAGGAGAGCGACTGGGCGCATGGCTATGCCATTGAAAGATATGGTAAAACCGACACTGCCGCGCTGGATGGCTTCGGGCTGCTGACGCGTAAGACGGTGCTGGCGCACTCGGTTTTCCTTACCGATGACGACATGGCGACGGTGAAATCGCGCGGGGCCGGGGTGGCGCATTGCGCACTGTCGAACGTCTATTTCGGCAATGCCGTCTTCCCGCTGCGCCGGGCGCTGGAGAAGGGCCTGCATGTCGGGCTCGGCACCGATATTTCCGGCGGGCCGTCCGCCTCCATGCTGGAGGCATGCCGGACCACGGTGCAGGTCTCTCGCCAGCTCGACGAAGGCGTCGATGGCACCGATTCACGTGAAACGCGGGGCGTCCCGGGTTCGCGCGTCGACATGCTGACGGCCTTCCACCTCGCCACGGCGGGTGGTGGCATTGCGCTTGATTTGCCGATTGGTCTTTTCCGCCCCGGTTATCACTTCGACGCCCTTATTATAGACCCGGCGGCGGAAGCGGGAACGGTTCGGTTGTTTGGGGCCCAAACCACTGAAAGATTTGAGCAAATCCTCTACACCGCGAGCCGGCCGAACATCGCCGCGACCTATGTCGGCGGCGATCTGGTCAGTGGACCTGACGTTCCGGATGCCGCAATCTGAACCGGTCATTGACGTCACCTGAACGAGAATCATGCCGCAAAAGTCCGTCTACCTCGCCGGCCCCGAAGTCTTCCTGCCCAATGCGCGCGAGATCCAGGACCTGAAGATCGCACTGACCCGCGAAGCGGGGCTGGTGCCGGTGGCGCCGGGTGACCTCGAATTCCCCAAGACCGACAGCAAGTGGGAACTCGGGTTGGCAATCAGTCGGATCGACGAGTTCCTGATGAATTCGGCCGACGCGATCATCGCCAACCTGACCCCGTTCCACGGCATCGCGGCGGATACCGGCACCTGTTTCGAGCTCGGCTTCATGTGCGCGCAGGGCAAGCCCGCTTTCGCCTACACGAACGTGAAGGCTGACTTCGGCGCCCGCACCCGCGCCCACCACAATGGCGAGTGGTATGTCGATGCCGACGGGCGGCCGCGCGGCCCCAACCACATCATGATCGAGGACCTCGGCTTTGCCGACAACCTGATGCTGCATGGCGGCGTGCTGAACCGCGGCGGCGTGTTCGTGGTCGGCGACGCCCCGGCCGGCGCCGAGTTGACCGACCTGACCGCGTTCAAGCAGGTGCTTGCTGCTGCCGCGGAGCAACTGGGCTAGGACGCAGGCTCCCATTCCAATCGGAACCCCCACCGTCCCGGGCCGTTTTCCTCTCATGCAATGAGGAGAACCATCATGGCTCACGCAAAACCGACCAAGGACGAAATCGTCGCGCTGGAGAAATCCTATTGGGACGCGATGAAGCGCAAGGATGGCGCTGCCAGTGCGAAGCTCTCCGGCGCGACGTCGCTGGTGACCGGCGCGACAGGCGTCGTCAGCATCGCCAAGGCGAAGATGGGCAAGATGACCGAGGACGGTGACTGGACCCTCGAGTCGTACAAGTTCGACGACGTCGAGGTTGTTACCCCCACTCCGGACGTGGCGATCATTGCCTACACCGTGACGCAGGACGTGACCATGAAGGGCGAAGCCAAGCAGCTCAAGGCGGCGGACAGCTCGACCTGGATCCGCGGCGCCGATGGCTGGGAATGCCACGGCCACAGCGAGACGTTCCTGCAGGACGCGGCCTAATGGGCGATCGCTTGTAGCGCCACATCAGATGGCATATTTATGTGTCATCTGATGAGGCAAAAATGGCCAGCACAGCATTGAAGACGTCTTCTTCCCTCATCCAGTCCTATCTGGACGAGGATGGGCGGGTCGCCCCGGGAGAGGTGGCGAATGACTTCGGCATGTCGAAGGTCCAGCTCGCTGAAACCGCCGGTCTCAAGCGGGAAACCCTCTATCGTGCCGAACGGATCGGCGCGCCGAAGGCGCAGAACCGCCTGCGCGAGATGCTGGAGATCATCAGCCTCGTCGAGGAATGGGCCGGTGGCAAGTACCAGGCTATGGCCTGGTACCGCGCCCAGCCGCTCGATGGCTTCGGTGGCCGCACCGCCGAGGCGCTGGTGAAGGACGGCAAGGCTGCGGCCGTGCGCGAGTATCTCGATCACATCGCGCTGGGCGGCTTTGCGTGAGGTTCAGAGGAACCTGCTATCGGTCACACGATCCGCGCTGGGCGTTCAAGCCGATCTCTGGGGAGGGGGCGGCGTCGCGGGGTGCGCGTTTCAATCCCAAGGGCGTGCCCGCGCTGTACCTGGCCTGCAGCATCGTGACGGCAATCAAGGAAGTCACTCAGGGCTTCGGGCACAAACTCGATCCAACTGTGCTGTGCGCGTACGAAGTTGATTGCGGGGACGTGGTCGACCTGACCTCCGCAGCAGGTTTGAGTGAGGCTGGCACGAGTCTCGAGGAAATGGGCCATGCCTGGGTCGTAGCGCTGGCCGATGGACGGCGTCCCGCCTCCTGGTCCATCCACGATCGGCTGAGGCCCACCGGCGCAGCCGGTATCCTCGTTCCCAGTTTTGCTCCCGGCGCCGACGCCAGTGATCGCAACCTCGTCTTGTGGGACTGGGGTCCCGAACTGCCGCACAAGGTCGAAGTGTTCGATCCGAGCGGGCGGCTGCCGAAGAACCAGCTGTCCTGGGACTAGGCGCCGCCCGGCATCGTGTTGGCGATCACACCTCTGTCAGCCGCCGCTCGATGGCGCGTATGCCGAACTCGGCTGCGCGGCGCAGTTGCGGGTCGGTGGCGGTAGCGAGAATCTGGCGCAGGGTTGGCAGGTAGGTTGGCCAGCCCGCCAGCCCGAGCGCCGCCGAGGCGTGGCGGCGGACCTGGATGCTCGGATCCGACTTGGCGTGCTCGGCGATGCGGGCGATCAGTTCGGGATCGCTGCTGCAGGTTTCAGGGCCGCACTCCTCGCAGGTCAGTGCATGCATCGCCATCCAGCGGACTTTCGGCACCGGATCGTCGAGCAGCGCCTTGAGCGGGCCGACCGCACGCTTGTCGCCGAACGTGTCGAGCGCGTGGGCATACTCGTAGCGGAGGCGCGGATTGGGGAGGCCGAGGCCCTCGATCAGCGCGTCGATGAAGCGACCGTAGCGGAGGATGTCCCGCTGCATCAGGCTGCGCGCACGCTGGCTGCGCTCCTTGCCGACCGCGAGGGCGAGCCACAGCCGGTCGAAGGCGCCGGCTTCGGCGAGGGTGAACCACTCGGTGGCGAGCGTGCTCGCATCGGCCTGCCGCTGAGCGCCCCGATTGTCCTTCGCCTGCCGCTTTTCGAGCTTCTGCGTCGCCGAACCGATCAGGCTCGGCCAGCTCGTCTGCCCGTGTTCACGCGCAATGGCGGTCTGCGCCTGATGGAGGCGGGCCGTGGCGGCTGCGATGTCGGGGAAATAGCCGCGCAGGCGGGCAAGCGAGGGTTCGTCGCCGCGGCGGGCGTCTGCGAGCAGCAGCTTGGCCAGCCGCTTCAGGCGGTCGAGGCTTGGACGGGACGGAAGTCGTTGGGGCATGGCGCCCTCCCTTTCGGTTCGCGCCCGGTGTCCGCATGACGGGCTGAAAGGAAGGTCATCGATTTGGTGTCGTAGCAGTCGGCTGGAGCTCTGCTCCTGCCCGCGGACCGGGCGCGCGCCGACAGCGCGCGCCCTGATAATTATGCGAGTTGGCGTTACGGCTCAAGAGCTGGTGCCTGTGGCCGCCCCCTCCACCAGCTTCGCTGGTCCCGCTCCCCCGCTGCGCAGGGGAGGATAGGCGCGCCCTACTTCACCCCGCGCATCGCCAGTGCCCGTTGGGCCCGGATCGAGAACAGGATCAGGGCGAGGATGGTGACGACGAAGGGGATGGCGCGGATGAGTTCGGCCGGGGCGTCGTTGAAGATGCCGGGCATCACCACCGCGAGGGCCTCGAACGCACCAAAGAGCAGGGCCGCGAGCAGCGCGCCGACCGGGTGGCGGGCGCCGAGCAGTACTGCGCCCAGCGCGATGAAGCCGCGGCCGGCCGTCATGTCGCGGGTGAAGCCGACATAGTTGAACATGGCGAGCTGCGCGCCGCCCAGCCCCGCAAGGCCACCCGAGACGAGGAGGCTCAGCGTGCGTACGGTGTTGACCGGAATGCCGGCGGCTTCCGGCGCGGCCGGATACTCGCCGACGCCGCGCAGCCACAGGCCCCAGGGCGTGCGGTAGAGGAAGTACCACACGGCAAAGACGACGAAGGCGGCGATCCAGCTGAGGATCGAGTGGCCGGAAAGGAAGGCCGTGAGCGTCGGTCCGACGACCGGAATGCCGCTGAGGAAGCTGAGATTGACCGCGGGGACGGCCTGCGAGGGCAGGTTGATCGAGGTGCCCTTGTCACCACCCGTCGCAATGGCGAGGGCGAAGACGGTGCCGCCGGCCGCGAGGATGTTGATGGCAAAGCCGACCAGGATGATGTCTGCCTTCAGCCGATAGGCGAAGAACGCCATGATGAGGCCGAGGAACGCGCCTGCCGAAATGCCGGCCAGCACCGCGACATACCAGGGCGCCACCACCGAGACGAGCACGGCCGTGAGCGCGCCGGTGAGCATCATGCCTTCGAGCGCGACGTTGAGGGCGCCCGAGAGATCGGCGATTAGGCCGCCCATTGTCGCCAGCAGCAGCGGCGTCGTGGTGCGGATGATGGTGACGAAGAACGCGGCCGAAAAGACGGTGAAGAACAGGTCGTTCATTTCGCGGCGCTCCCGGCGGTGGCAGCCGCCGGCGCACCGGCCGGGCTGCGCTTGAACATGCGCTTCATGAAGTTGACCGAGAAGCTCGACGACACGAGGAGAATGATGATGGCAGTGACGACGCCGATCACTTCGGCCGGCACGTCCGTGCGGATGTTCATCAGCTGCGCGCCCTGGCGCAGGTAGCCGTAGAACAGCGCGACGATCGGCACGGCGAGCGGGCGGCTGCGCGCCACGATGGCGACGAGGATGCCTTCGAAGGCAAGATTGCCCTCGAACAGCACGATCAGCATGCCGTAGCTCTGGCCCTGGACGAACATCGAACCGAGAAGACCGCCCAGCGCCCCCGCCGCGGTCATCGCCGAGACCATGATGAAGGTGGCGTTGATGCCGGAATACTGGGCAAAGCGGGCATTGTGGCCGACGAGCCGGAGCTTCAGGCCCCAGCTGGTGCGATAGAGCGCGAACCACACGATGCCGACGGCGACAATGGCGAGGAGGAACCCGATATCGAGCCGCGGGATGTTGAGCCAGTCATTGTCGAACAGGCGCGGGAACACCGCGGTGGGCGGGAAATCGTTGGTGGTGAGCACGCCCGGCTGCGGCTTGGGCAGGTGGGCGCGCACGAGGTAGTTGCAGAGCTCGATCGCGATGTAGTTGAGCATCAGCGAGGAGACGATCTCGTTGGCGCCGAGCTTGGCCTTGGCGATGCCCGGGATGAAGCCATAAAAGCCGCCGGCGATCATCGCGGCGAGGATGCCGAGCGGGATGCCGGCCCAGGTCGCGCCGAGCGGCGAGAGCGCCACATAGGTCGAGGCGAGGGCGCCGATATAGACCTGGCCCTGCACGCCCATCGAGAACTGGCGGGCCTGGAACACCAGCGAGAAGGCGAGCCCGGTGATGGTGAGCTTGGCCACGTCGTCGAGCCAGATGCCGATGGTGCGTGGCCGCTGCGGGATCTGCGTCAGCAGCACCTCGAGCGCTTCGAGCGGGTTCTTGGAGGTGAAGAGCACAACGACGAAGGCGACGGCCAGTGCGATCAGCAGCGCGCCGACGGCGCGGCCGATTTCGCTGCGGATCGCCTTCCAGCGCGACGAGCGGTCGATGGCGGGAACGTTGCTCATTTGAGTGCCACCTTCATTTCGTCGGGCGTCTGCGTCGAAAGCCCGAGCATGTAGGTGCCGAGCGTTTCGGGAGTGAGGTCGGGCGTATTGAGGAAGGCGGCGACGATCTTGCCGCGATAGAGGACGACGAGGCGGTCGCTGAGGGCGAGGAGCTCGCTGAGATCGGCCGACGACAGCAGCACGGCGGCGCCCGCATCGCGGGCATCGGTGATGGTGCGCCAGATGAACTGGGTGGCGCCGAGGTCAACGCCGCGGGTCGGCTGGTTGACGAGCAGCAGCTTGGGCTGTTCGGCGAGCTCGCGGGCGACGACCACTTTCTGCATGTTGCCGCCCGAGAGGGTGGAGACGGCATAGCCCGGGCCGCCGACACGGATCGAGAAGCGCTCGATCAGCTTGACCGCATTGGCCTTGATCGCCTTGAGGTCGAGCAGGCCCGAGCGCACGTAGCGCGTGTCGTTGAGCTTGGTGGCAACGAGGTTTTCGCCGACCGACGCACCGGTTGCGAGGCCCTCGGCAATGCGGTCCTCGGGGATCGAGGCGAGGCCGAGCCCGCGCCGGTCGAGCACCTTTAGCCCGGTCGCGTTCTCGTTGGCGATGGTGATCGTGCCGGCCGCGATCGAGCGGAGCCCGGCGATGGCTTCGAGGGTTTCGGCCTGGCCGTTGCCCTCGACGCCGACAAGGCCGACGATCTCGCCTGCATGGACGTTGAGGTCGAGCCCGGCGACCACCTCGGTGCCGCGCGCATTGACGACGCGGAGCCCGGCGACGGAGGCGACGCGCTCGGACTGGTCGGTGGGCTTCCGCTCGACGCGCAGGCTGACCTCGCGGCCTACCATCATGGCGGCGAGGCTCTTTTCGGTGACCTCGGAGGTCTTCACCTGCCCGACGGTCTTGCCCTGCCGCATCACCGTGATGCTGTTCGAAATCTCGAGCACTTCGGGCAGCTTGTGGGCGATGAAGATCACCGTCTTGCCCTGTGCCACCAGCGAGCGGATGGCGACGAACAGCTCCTGTACTTCCTGCGGGGCGAGCACGGCGGTGGGCTCGTCGAGGATGAGGATGCGGGCGTTGCGATAGAGCGCCTTGAGGATTTCGACACGCTGCTGCTGGCCGACCGGCAGCGTGCCGACGGGCGGCAGCGGATCGACCGAGAGGCGGAACTTGTCGCTCAGCGCCTTGACCTCGGCGATCGCCTTGGCGCGATCAAGCCGGATGCCGGCGCGCGGCTCGGAGCCGAGCACGACGTTCTCGTAGACCGAAAAGCTCGGGACGAGCGAAAAATGCTGGAACACCATGCCGATGCCGGCATCGATGGCTTCGCGCGGACCGGCGAAGCGGACTTCCTTGTTGTCGAGCAGCAACTGCCCGGCATTGGGCTGTTCGAGGCCGAACAGGATCTTCATCAGCGTCGATTTGCCGGCGCCATTCTCGCCGACCACGGCGTGCACTTCGCCCGGCTGGATGACGAGGTTCACCCCATCGTTGGCGACGACGCCACCCGGATAGGTCTTGCCGATATTGATTGCTTCGAGAAGCGCCATGCTGCCCCCGGCTGCCCCCAGGCTATAGAAGAAGGGCGCCGCCTTGCGGCGACGCCCGTTGGATTACATCACCGAGTCGACGACCAGCGTGCCGGCCGAGATATCGGCTTCGAGCTTGTCGACTTCGGCGCGGACTTCGGCCGGGACGATCTTCTCGTAGTAGGCGTTCTTGGAGATGCCGACGGCGCCGTCGGCGACGCCGAGCAGCACGGACGAACCGTAGGGCGCGGTGCCTTCGATGGTGGCCTTGAGCTGCTGGTAGAGAGACTCACCGACGCGCTTTTCCACCGAGGTGAAGATCACGTCGGCCTGGGCCGGGTCGGAATCGGCAAAGATCGTGGCCTGGTCGCTGTCGACGCCGACGGCGAGCTTGCCCTGCTCCTTGACCGCCTGCAGCGCACCGAGGCCGGTACCGCCGGCGATCGGGAACACCACGTCGGCGCCCTGGGCGATCTGGGCGAGCGCGATTTCCTTGCCCTTGGCCGGGTCGGAGAACGTGCCGGCGACCTGGTTTAGGACGGTCACGTCGGGATTGGCGGCCTTGGCACCCTGGTCGAAGCCGACCTTGAAGTCGGTGACGGTCGGGAATTCCATGCCGATGATGGTCGCGAGCGTGCCGGTGGTCGAGACCTTGGCGGCGGCGTAGCCGGCGAGGTAGCCGGCGGCGGCAGTGGTGTACTGCACGGCGAGGATGTTCGAGCACTCGCAGGCGGTGAAGTCCGGGGTGTCGTCGAAGTCGATGAACTTGACGTCCGGATATTCCGGCGCGAGCTCGACCATGTAGCCGGTCATGTCGAACGTGCCGGCGATGATCACGTCGTAGCCCGAGTCAGTGGCGTCGGCGAGGCCGGCCTGCCACTTCGAACGGTCATAGCCCAGTTCGATCACCTTCACTTCGACCGGCAGCTCGGCGGTGGCCTTGACCATGCCGGAATTGGCGCTGTCGAAGAAGCTCTTGTCGCCCAGCGTGCCGTGGAGGACGAGCGCGACCTTGAGCGGGTTCTCCTTGGTGTATTCCTGCGCGGCGGCGGGGATCGCCGTCGACGCCATGAGGGCGGCGGTGAGCAGCGAACCGGCTGCTACCTTGGAAATGGTCGAGATCAGAGACATGCGCACTCCTGTTTGCGTTTGTTCTGGTTCAGGGGGAATAGGCGGCGGATACGGCGTAGAGGTGATCGACTTTTGCGACATCGACTTCCTCGACGAACGTAATCTTTGGGGTGCCGAGGCGCCCCGACGGATCGACCAGCGTCATGCCGCGGGTGATCCCCGGGGCGAGCGCGACACTGGACGAAGCCGAAATCGACTTGGTGACCATGGACGGGTCGAGCACCACGGCGGCGGCCAGCGGATCGACATAGAGGAAGCGATCGGCAAGGCCGCGCTTGATCCCGTTCGAGCGGGCGTGCTTCTGCAGCGCCTCGTTGAAGGCCTTGAGCGGGGAGGCCGGAATGCCGGCAAACAGCGCGTCGACCTTCTCGCCCACCATGAAATGCGTGGTGCAGGGCTCCCACGGCACGATCACCGTCTCGATGCCGGCAGTGAGGACGACATGCGCGCCTTCCGGATCGGCATAGATGTTGAACTCGGCAGCCGGCGTGGTGTTGCCGCGGCCATAGACATTGCCGCCCATGATGGTGAGCGTGCCGATGCCGTCGACGATCGAGGGATCGAGCCTGAGCGCCAGCGCGAGGTTGGTCAGCGGGCCGATCATCAGGATGTCGACCTTCTCGCCCTTCGACTTCGCCTCGTTGAAGGTGCGGATGAGGACGCCGATGCCGTCACTGGACGCGGGCGCATCCTGCGTGGCCGGGCGCGGGGCGCCGCCGAGGCCGTCATCGCCATGCACATACTTGGCGTCGATAACCGGCTGGGTCAGCGGCCGGTCGGCGCCGCGATGGACCGGGATCGAGACTTTCAGCTGCGCGCAGGTGGCGAGGAGGTTCGTCGTCGCCTGGTCGCGGCCGACATTGCCGAACACGGTGGTGATGAGGTCGGGCACGAGGCCGTTGGCCACGAGCAAGATCAGCGCCTGGGCGTCGTCCACGCCGCCGTCGCTGTCGAAGATGAACTTACGCTTTTGCAAACTAGGCTACTTCTTTCGTCTTCTTGGCGTCGGCCTTCGCCTGGGCGACGCGGGACCAGAAATCGGCGTAGGTCGCCGAATAGCTGGAACGGATATCAGCATAGGACCGCCGCGTCAGCGTGCGGTCGCTCACGAGCTGCTCGCCCGCGACCCACAGGTGCCTGAGGTCGCGGCCGGAGCCCGAATAGACCAGCAGCGTCTCGGGATCTGGTGTTTCGGAGTAACCGACACCGCGGAGGTCGAACGCGGCGATGTCGGCCGCCTTGCCGATCTCGAGGCTGCCGATCTCGTGGTCGAGGCCGAGGGCCTTCGCCCCCTCGATGGTCGCCATGCGCACGAGGTCGCGCGAGCTCAGCGGCTGGGCCTTGCGCTCGCGGTGCGAGGCAACGAGCCCGGCGACCCGCATCTCCTGGACGAGGTCGTAGGAATTGTTGGCGGCAACGTTGTCGGTGCCGATGCCGACGGTAACGCCGGCGGCGCGGAGGTCGACCACCGGGCAGATGCCCTCGCGACCGGAACGGAGGCCCGCCGTGGCGTTGTAGGATACCGAAGCGTGCGGGGCGCGGGCAAAGACCGCGATGTCTTCGGGGCTGAGGTCGATGCAGTGGGCGGCATGGATGCGGCCGTTGAAAAAGCCGATCTTTTCGAGCGCCACGGCGGCGGTGGTGCCGTAGCGGCGCTCGGTTTCCTCGTTGTCCTCGGGGCCGCAGGCCATGTGGAGGTGGAGGCCGACGCCATACTCGTTGGCGACCTCGACTTCGGCCAGCAGCAGGTCCTCGGTATTGTCGACATAGGGCGCATGCGGGCCGAACCAGGGGACGACCCGGCCATCGGACGAGCGCTGCTGGGCGAGGAACTCGGTGGCTTTCCGGAGCTCTTCGTCGCCGCGCTGCTTGTCGCCCAGCTGCACGATGCCATAGGCGATGACGGCGCGCAGGCCCGCGTCCTTCACCGCATCGGCAATCTCTTCGGCGAAGAAGTACTGGTCGCAGAAGGTGGTGGTGCCAGAAAGCGCCATTTCGGCGCAGCTGAGCGCCACGGCCGGACCGATATCGGAGGCGACGAGCGAGAGTTCCGGCTCGCGGATGGTGTTGTACCAGCCATCCATGGTGAGGAGGCTATGACCTTCCGAGCGGCCGCGGAACAAGACCATGACGGAATGGGTGTGCGCATTGACGAGGCCGGGCATGACGAGGTGCCCGGTCAGGTCAAGCACCTCGTCATATTCGGACGGGCTGGGAGTTTCAGCCGCGGGGCCGATGCCGCTGATCCGGCCGTCGCGGATGGCGACGAAGCCACCCTCGAACACCCGATTATCTGCGTCCACGGACAGAACTGTCGCTCCGTGGATAAGCGTCGAACCCATTTGACCCCCGTCCGGTAAACCGGTTTACATGACGATGTAACGACACCCACACGCCGCTTGTCAAATGCATTTCCGGCATGGTGTACCAGCGAGAAGCCAGTCGCCGCAGTGAGGGTGCCGTGAGTCTCAATCCGTTCCATGCCGACCCCGAGATCGCCGCCCGCATCGCCGAGCTGAACGCGCTGGTGGGCGGGGATATTTCGACCGAGATCGGCCGGCTCGCCGCGGAAAAGAACGGCCGGCCGGAGGAGAACCTCGGCGGCGTGATCCTGAAGGACGAGGCCAAGGTGCTGATCGAAGCCTATGGGCTCGCCGGCGTCGAGGAGCTGATGCTGTTGGCGCTGCCGGTGGCGCGCCAGATCGCCCAACCACCGGTTTCGGGCTTTTTCGTCGGCGCCGTGGGGCTGGAGCAGGAGACGGGCAACCTGATCCTGGGCGGTAATGTCGAATTCCCCGGCAGCCATCTCGGCTTCACCATCCATGGCGAAGGGTTCGTATTCACCCGTGCGGCGTCGCGCGGCACCAATGTCGTCAGCATCGCCATCGGCGAGGCGCATCCCTGCGCCCATTGCCGGCAGTATCTCAGCGAGTTCTCGGCGACGCGCGAGCTGGCGCTGATCGATCCGCTCGGTCACCGGCTGACCATGCCGCAGCTCTACCCCTGGCCGTTCGACCCGGAATATCTCGGCGACGCCGGTTTCGTGCCGGGCACGGTGGCGGGCGACCTGCGGCTGGGCGAACACACGCTGCCGGTCGGGATCGCCGATCCGCTGCTACAGGCCGGGCAGCGCTCGCACGCGCCCTACAGCAAATGCCCGGGCGCGGTGGCGCTGGGGCTGAGCGATGGCAAGGTGGTGACCGGCTTTGCCATCGAGAGCGTCGCCTTCAACCCGACCATGGGCCCGCTGCAGGCGGCGATGATCGACCTGATCGCGCACGGCTATGGCGCCGAGGATATCGCGCAGGCGGCATTGGTGACCCGGGTGGGCGGGGCCGTGGACTATTCGCTGAGCGTCACCGAACTGCTCGGCAAGGTCGCGCCGTCGGCGCCGCTGACCATCGTGGGATGGGTATGATGCTCGATGCTGCCCTCGCCAGCTGGGAAGACGTCGCGGCCGGGATCGCGCGTGGGCTTGTCGCCGTGCTGCCGGTGGGCGCGGTGGAGCAGCACGGACCGCATTTGCCGCTCCTGACCGACACGGTGCTGGCCGGCGGCGTGGCGCGGCGGATCGCGACCGAGGTCGATGGGCTGCTGCTGCCGGCAATCGCCTATGGCGATGCCTGGACCGCGGAAGGCTGGGCCGGAACGCTGTCGCTGTCGCCCGACACGCTGCGCGCGACGGTGACCGACATTGGGCGCGGACTGCAGCGGATGGGCGTGCGGGGGCTGGTGACGGTGAACGGTCACTTCGGCAATCGCGAGCCGATTGCGCTGGCGGCGCGGGCGCTGAGCGAAGCCGGATTTCCGGTGCTGCATCTCGACTATCCGACGCTCGAGGCGCTGGCGCACGAGCACATGGAGTCCGAGCCCGCCGGGCCGGGTTTCTATCACGCCGACGAGGTCGAGACCTCGATGATGCTGGCTCTGGCGCCGGAAACGGTGCGGCTCGAGCGGGCGGTGCCAGAGTATCCGGCGTTTCCGGAATTGTTCGGGTCGGAGCCGATGAAGTTGAGCGCGTTCAACCGGAGCGGGGTGTTCGGTGATCCACGGCCGGCGACGGCGGCGAAGGGCGAGGCGCTGATCGCGGGGATTGTCGCGGAGTCGGTGCGGTTGGTGGGGATTTGGCGGGGCGAGCGGGGGATTTGAGGGGCTGTGCTACGATCAAGCCCGAACCACAAGGTGTCATCCCTGCGAAGGCAGGGATCCATGCTGCAGCTGGCTCGGGCTGAGAGTTGGACCCCTGCCTTCGCAGGGGTGACAGCCGGTGAATGAATGAAGCGACCGAACACAGCATGACCAACCTCCCCCCCGACCTCATCCTCAACGCCGCCGACGAAGTCCGCATCCGGCAGGACCTGCTGCTCGTCGCGCTCGGCAAGCGCCCGGCTGACCGCATCCTGCGGGTTGGCAAACTGCTCGACGTGCATTCGCGCACCTGGCTCGACGACCAGGAGATCGTCATTCGCGGTCGGCGCATCGCCTGGGTCGGGCCGGCGGGCGAGTGGACCGGCGAGGCGGGCGAGCGCCACCATGAGCCGGACCTCTGGGCCGTGCCGGGCTTCGGCGAAGTGCACAAGCATATCGAGAGCTCGCACCTGACGCCGGAATACGAGGCGGCGCTGGTGCTGCCGCGCGGGAACACCTGGACCTGCGAGGCGAGCCACGAGTTTTCCAATGTCGACGGCGAGCACAATCTCGAATTCTGGCTGGCGGCGCGGAAAGCCGGCTCGCCGCTGAAGATTTTCCCGCAGCCGGGCTCGGCTGTGCCGCCCACCGCCTACGAGTGGGGTGGCGGCTATTTCGGGCATGACGAGCAGCAGGCGTTCATGGCCGACCCGATGGTCACCGGGCTCGACGAGGTGATGGATTGGCCGGCGGTGTGGAATCCCGACAATCCCTCGCACGCGCGGCTCTGGGGCATGATCGAGGCGACCTTTGCGGCGCGCGGCGTGGTCGAGGGCCATGCGGCGGGGCTGCGGGCGCTGCCCGAGATCAATGCCTTCGCCGCGGCCGGCATGGCCTCGGACCACGAGATGTTCACCGCCGACGAGGCGTGGGAGAAGCTGCGGCGCGGGCTGTTCATCGAGATCCGCATCCACACGATGACCGAGATCATCGTGGGGCTGCTGGAGCGCGGGCTCGAGGACTGGAGCCAGGTGGCGTTCGCCACCGACGATCGCTCGTCGCCACTGACGCTCGAGATCGGCGCTACCGACCACAATGTGCGGACGGCGATTGCGGCCGGGCTGAAGCCCGAGATCGCCATCCAGTGCGTGACGATCAATCCGGCGCGGCACATGCGGCTCACCCCGCATGTCGGCTCGGTCTCGCCGGGGCGCTATGCCGACATAGTATTGCTGTCGGACGTGCCCTCGCTGGCAATCGCCAAGGTGTGGGCGGACGGGCAGCCGGTATCCGAAGGCACGAGCTACACCGGCTCGATCCCGAAGATCGACTGGCCCAACTGGGCGACGCGGACGATCAAGATCGACCGCGAGATCACGGCGGCGGACTTCGCCATCGCCGCCGCGCCGGGGCGCGAGACCATGCAGGCGGCGGTGATCCGGCCGTTCCACTGGGCCCCGGACTTTCTGACGGAAACCCTGCCGGTGGCGGATGGCGCAGTGCAGCGGCTGTCGGCGGAGAACATCACGAAGTTTGCCATCGTCGATCGCTTCTCGGGCGAGGGGAAGGTCGCAAGGATGTTCTGGCGCGGCTGCGGGCCGCGCGATGCGGACACGGCGGTGGCCTGCTCGGTGGCGCACGACAAGCACAATATCTGGGTCTGCGGCTCGTCCGACGCGGCCATGGCGCAGGCGGTGAACGCCCTGCGGGCGCAACAGGGCGGCTGGGCCCTGGTGCATCGCGGCGAATTGGTCGCGACAGTGCGCTTCGAGGTCGGCGGGCTGATGAGCCAGCGACCGGCCGAGGCGCTTGCCGCCGACATGGCGGCGCTGCGCGAGAGGGCCGCGGCGATCGACTGGATGTACGAGCCGACTTTTCACCCGCGCTGGCACCCGGGTTTTCCGGAGCGGCTGATGTTCGCGACTCTCACCTGCGCGCCATGGCAGTGGGTGCTTGTGGCACCGTCACCGCTGGCGCCGGAGGGGTTCGTGAATGTCGCGACGGGCGAGGTGCACGCGGTTGTGTGGTGAGATCGCGCGCTATTCTCTCGGTCGTCATGGCCGGGCTTGACCCGGCCACCCATGCATAGCTGCGGCATCCCATGGGTCCCCGGGTCAAGCCCGGGGATGACGGTGATAGGGCCGCAGCGTCAGGGAACGAACGCCGGCGCCGTCGGGAACACCCCCGACATCGGCGTGAATCCGGGGATCCGCTTTACCCGGTCCATCCAGCGGCGCACCGCCGGATAGTCCTGACGCATCACGCCGCCTTCTTCGCTGAGCGCGATGTCGGGGAAGCAGGCGAGGTCGGCGAGGGTGGGGTGATCGAAGGCGCAGAGCCAGTCGCGGCCCTGCTTTTCGGCGAACCACAGATGCTCGTCGATGCGCCGGAGTTCGGTGTGGGCGGCGTGCTGCAGCGCGGCGAGATCGAAATCGTAGCCGAAATTGACGGTAAGGCGGGCATTGCCGGCGGTGGCCGAGAGCGTCTGCGACGTGGCGAGCCAGGTGCGCAGGTCCGGGCTGAGACCGGAGCCGGTGACCGGCATCCAGCGCTCGGTCGCATCGAACTTGCCGGCGAGGTAGAGCAGGGTCGGGACGCCCCCGGCGACGATGAAGCCGCTGTCGTCGAGCACCGGCATCTCGCCCTCGGGGCTGAGCTTTCGGAACCACTCGGCCTCGTGCTGGCGGCCCGGGAAGATATCGACCGGCACGGCTTCGTAGCGCTGTCCGAGGATCGAGAGCAGCAGGCGCACGCGGTAACAATCGGCGCTCAGTTCGAAATCGTAGAGGTGCATCAGATGTCGAGCACCAGACGGCCGGATCTGGCGCGCGACACGCAGGTGAGCATCGCGGCGTTGGATTTGCGCTCGGTCGCGTTGAGATAGACGTCCTGGTGATCCGGCTCGCCTTCGAGCACGCGGGTGAGGCAGGTGCCGCAGGCGCCCTGTTCGCAGGAAGAGGGCGCATCGACGCCGTTCTCGCGCATCACTTCGATGATCGATTTGCCGGCGGGCACCTCGAGGGTGAGTGCCGAGCGGGCGAGTTCGACCGTGAAGGACGAGGTCTTGTCGATCTCATGCGCGTTCTTGAAATACTCGAAATGCACCGCCTCCTCCGGCCAGCCCAGCGCCTCGGCGAGGCCGCGCACGGTTTCGAGCATGGGCCCGGGGCCGCAGACATAAAGATGATGCGCGCGGGCATGGGCGCCGAGCAGCGCGGTGACATCAGCCGTGGTTTCGGCCGGGCCGCGGCCGAGATGGAGCGTTACGGCGTCACCAAGCGCCTTCAGCTCATCGGCGAGCGGCACGTGGTCCGCGCCGCGGGCGAAGACGTGGAACTCGAACGGCAGGCTTGAGCGCTTGAGAGCGCGGGCCATGGAGAGCAGCGGGGTGACGCCGATGCCGCCGGCGACGAGCACCGTGCGGGTGGCGTCGCGGCGCAGCGGGAAATTGTTGCGCGGCTCGGAGATGGCGAGCACGTCGCCGACGCGCAGGCTGTCGGTGATGGCGATGGAGCCGCCGCGCGAATCCGGCTCGCGCTTGACCGCGATGGTGTAGCTGAGGAGTTCGCCCGGGCCGTTGGTGATCGAGTACTGGCGGATCAGCCCGTTGGGCAGGTGCAGGTCGATATGCGCGCCGGGCTGGAAGGTGGGGAGGTGCCCCGCGAGCGCCGCGAGCTCGAGCCCGGTGACCCCGTCCGCCGCCTGCCATTTGCGCGCGACCCGCACGCGCTGCGTCGCCTGCCGGCCGATCGTGATATCCGGCATGGTGGCGAGCTCGACCGACACCGGGGTGTAGACCGGCACGATCGGCTCGGGCAGCTCGGAGGCGATGACGCCGGTCTCGATGCGGAAGCGCAGCTCGTCGAGCAGCGCGTTGAAGCGGAGGAGGCGGTCGAGATCGGGCGCGCCGCGGACGAGGCCGCGGATCACCGCCCGGGCGGCATCGACGGGTTGCACGAGGAAGGCGGCGGGCTCGCCGGCGCCGACCAGCTCGAGCAGCGCGCCGAGCGGCGGCAGCACATGCACCGCGCTGCCCGGCACGCGCGCGGCGGTGAGCGCCGAAAGCACCATTTCGGGCGTCGCGTTGATCGGCATGGCGCGGAGCGGCGTCCACTCGCCGGCGGGGAGCGGGTCGGCTTCGGCCGCGTCACCGATGCTCGACCATACGAGCCCATGCGCCTCGCGCATCGGATAGGTCCGGTTGGTGATGCGGCGGGCCGGGGCGTCGGCCGGATGGGCCGGGATATAGGTGCAGCCGGCCGAGCGGTTGGCGTAGCGCCAGCCGTGATACTGGCACTTGAGCTCGGCGCCTTCGTTGATGCCGATGGAGAGCCGCACCCCGCGATGGAGGCACCGGTTCTCCCAGATGTTGACGTTGCCGTCGTCGGCCCGCCAGACGGCCAGTTCGCGGCCCAAGAGCTGGCCGTGAAAGACGTGGCGGAAGGGCAGGTCGTCGCTCGCCGCGATCGGGTGCCAGTGGCCGGCGGTCAGGGTCTCGATGCTCATGCGGAAACGGGGATCACGCCGTAATTGACGCCCTTGTTGGAAAGCCAACGACGGTAGGCGATGGCCGATTTGTCGGCGCGGATCGGGGTTTCGGCACGCGGATCGAGCGGCAGTTTCTTGGGATATTGGTTCTCGAGGATCGGCTTGTCCTGCCCGAAAATCGTCTGCTGGAAGCGGCGCATGCCGGCCAGCGTGTTGATCTCGTCGATCATGCACAGCATCAGGTGCGCGCGGATCGTTTCCTCGCTGGTCGGCTGGCAGAAGATGGCGATCACGTCCATGCGGTCGGGATCGGTGGGGCAGGATTTGTACAGCACCGAGCAATAGGGGTGCGGCACGCGATAGACATACTCGACCTCCATGCCGCCCCCGGCGCTGAGCGCGGCCATGGGCTGAAAGAAGCGGCAGCGCGTCGCGAGGATTTCGTCGCGGGCGTCGGACACCTCGACGTCGTATTCCTTGACCTCGGTATGCGGTTCGTCGCCGAGAATGCCGGTATGGACATAGGGGAAGTGCCCCATATCGAGGAAATTCTCGATGGCGCGCGGGGCGGACACATTCACCCCGATCGAGCCGGCACAGATATTGAAGCGATCGGCCTCGGCATATTCGGGGATCGCAAACAGCTCGGCCGGTGGCATCCCAAAACTGGTCCAGACGAACCCATAGCGCTCGATCACCGGCAGCGGCGCATCGGGATCGTTGCGCCGCCAGACGCGAACTCCACCGGCGGTGCGGGTATATTCTATCGTCTCGTCGAACAGCCGGGTCGCCTTGATGGTGTCGGCCGGCACATCCTCGCCGGCCGAGAAGACATGCCAGTTATTGACGATCGCGTCCGACGGTTGCTTCAGCTGCACAACGAGCCCGGCCCCATTCACCCGGCCGCGCCAGGGTATGCCAAAGCCATACCGTGCCGGTAGACGCCGCGAGCCGCAAGCGGAAACCGGGCATGGCTGGTGTGTGGGACGGTGAGACTGGCTGGGGCGCTAGGATTCGAACCTAGGAATGGCGGTACCAAAAACCGCTGCCTTACCACTTGGCGACGCCCCAACGGCGCGGTTGTTACAACGGTTCACCATAGGAGGCAACCAAGCCGCAGCGAGGGCCATTACAGCGCTTGAAACGGCGGAACCTCATCGCTATAACGCCGCTCACCCGCTGGTCGCCCGCCGAGATCATCCCGATATTTCGGCCACCCAGGGCACCACGGCTCCTGACGGAGTATAGCGCAGCCTGGTAGCGCACCTGCTTCGGGAGCAGGGGGTCGAGTGTTCGAATCACTCTACTCCGACCAATCAACCCCGGTGCCTTGCGGCGCCGGGGTTTTTCTTTGTCAGAACAGCAGCCCTACCACCATGCCCACGACGCCGAACAAGGCCAGGGTCGATGCCATGCCGAGTTTGAAGCGGAACAGGGCAAGGGCGGCGAGGAGGCTGAGGGCGAGCGCGATGGGGTCGAGGGTGGGAAAGTCGGGGAGGGCGAGGCGGAGGGGGCCGGCGGTGAACTCGCCGACATTGCGGAAGAGCACGTGGAGGGCGAACCAGAGCGCGAGGTTTAGGATCACGCCGACGACGGCGGCGGTGATGGTGGCGAGGGCGCCGGAAAGGGCGCGGTTGCTGCGCAGGCGCTCGACATAGGGGGCGCCGAGGAAAATCCAGAGGAAGCACGGGACGAACGTCACCCAGGTGGTGATGGTCGCACCGAGCAGGCCGGCGAGCAGCGGGTCGAGGCCGAGCGGATCGCGATAGGCGGCGAGGAAGCCGACGAAGGTGAGGACAAGGACGAGCGGCCCGGGCGTCGTTTCTGCGAGCGCGAGGCCGTCGATCATTTCGCCAGGCTGCAGCCAGCCGAAGGTGCTGACCGCCTCCTGCGCTACATAGGCGAGGACGGCATAGGCACCACCGAAGGTGACGACCGCCATCTGCGAGAAGAAGCCGTAGACGGCGGCATAGCTGCTCGACCAGCCGAACAGCGGGACGATGAGGAGCAGTGGCGCGGCCCAGAGTGCGCCCCAGCCGGCGATGACGCGCAGGGCCCGGCCGGCGGTCGGCTGGATGTCGGGCATGTTCGCGTCGATTACCGCGAGGGCCGCCGGCGCGTCGGTGGCTTTGGCGGCGGCGGCGGTGAAGAGCTCGGGGCGCGTCTTGACGCCGACATAGCCGATGATCGCGGCGGCGAGGATGACGACGGGGAAGGGCACCGCGAAAGCAAAGAGCGCGACGAAGGCGAGTGCTGCGACGACCAGCATGAAGCGGTTCTTGAGCGCGCGCCTGCCGACCCGGATCACCGCTTCGACGACGATGGCGAGGACGGCGGCCTTGAGGCCGAAAAACAGGCTCGCGAGCAGTTCCGTCTCGTGGAACAGCGCGTAGAGCGTTGAGAGCGCGAGGATGACGATGAAGCCGGGGACGACGAACAGCGTGCCGGCGACGATGCCGCCGCGCACCCCGTGCAGCAGCCAGCCGATATAGGTCGCGAGCTGCTGCGCTTCGGGGCCGGGGAGCAGCATGCAGTAGTTGAGGGCGTGGAGGAACCGGTCCTCCGAAATCCAGCGCTTTTCCTCGACGAGCACGCGATGCATAAGCGCGATCTGCCCGGCGGGGCCGCCGAAGCTGAGCACGCCAATATGCGCAAAGACCGCCGTCATCTCCGCAAAGCTCGGATAGACCGGGGCTGCTGCCCTGTCTTCAACTGTCGCTGTCGTCAAACCCAGCCCTCCGATCGGAGCGCCAAGGGAGACAAAGCGGGTGTCACAGTCAACGCCGGTGCCGTGTCTCGGGCCATTCTGCCGCCCTTACGTTTTCCTTATGCGGCGACGGCCCCTTCCTTCTAGAGCGCTGACCGGCTTTGCGAGGACACTCCGCGACCTCAAGGCTCGGAGAATTTCCATGCTCGATATCGTCTTCATCGTGCTTGGCATCGGCATTCTGGCGGCGCTCGGCTTCTACGCCCGCGCCATCGGCAAGCTCTAGGTGCCAGCCATGTTCGAACTCATCCTGGGCGGGGCGGTCGTGATCGGCCTCGCCATCTATCTCGTCATCACGCTGGTCGCGCCTGAGCGCTTCTGACCTCGGAGACATCAAAATGACCCCCATGGGATGGCTGCAGATCGGCCTGATGGTCGCTGCGGTCGCTTTGCTCGTAAAGCCGCTCGGGCTTTACATGGCGACGGTCTTCGAAGGCCGGCGCAATTTCCTCACGCCCGTGCTCGGGCCGGTGGAAGCCGTGTTCTACGGCATTTCCGGCGTGAAGCCGGACAAGGAACAGGGCTGGCTCGGCTATACGCTCGCCATGCTCGCCTTTTCGATCGCGGGCTTCGTCTCGCTGTTCCTGATCCTGCGCTTCCAGGACCTCCTGCCGCTCAACCCGCAGGGTTTTGCCGGCGTCGCGCCCGATCTCGCCTTCAACACCGCGGTGAGCTTTGTCACCAACACCAACTGGCAGTCCTATTCGGGCGAAGTGACGATGAGCCATTTCAGCCAGATGGCCGGGCTCGCGGTGCATAACTTCCTTTCGGCCGCGGTGGGTATCGCCATGGCCGTGGCGCTGACCCGCGCCTTTGCCCGTTCCGGCGCGCAGACGCTTGGCAATTTCTGGGTCGATATGACCCGGGCGACGCTCTACGTGCTGCTGCCGCTGGCGATCCTGCTCACCATTGCCTTCATCGCGCTCGGCCTGCCGCAGACGCTCGATGCGTCCGCCGTGGCGACGACGCTCGAGGGCACGCAGCAGACCATTGCGCTCGGGCCGGTGGCGAGCCAGGAGGCGATCAAGCAGCTGGGCACCAATGGTGGCGGCTTCTTCAACGTCAACGCCGCGCACCCGTTCGAGAACCCGAACGCGATCTCGAACTTTCTGAACATCCTCGCCATGCTCGCGGTGAGCTCGGCGCTGGTCTACGCCTTCGGCGAGATGGTGAAGGCGCGCAAGCAGGGCTGGGCCATCCTGATCGCCATCGGCATCCTGCTGGTTGCCGGCGCGGGGCTCGTCTACTGGGCCGAGACCTGGGGCAACCCGATCGTTACCGCGCTCGGTGTCGATCCGGCGCTCGGCAACATGGAAGGCAAGGAAGTCCGCTTCGGCCAGTCGCTGAGCGCGCTCTACGCCGCGGTGACCACCGGCCTTTCGGATGGTGGCGTCAACGGCATGCTGGGCTCGTTCACCGCGCTCGGCGGCCTCGTGCCGATGTTCCTGATCCAGCTCGGCGAAATCCTGCCGGGCGGCACCGGCTCGGGCCTCTACGGCATGGTGGTGTTCTGCATTCTTGCCGTGTTCGTTGCTGGCCTGATGGTCGGACGCACGCCGGAATTCCTCGGCAAGAAGATCGAGGCGCGCGAGATGAAGTTCGCCATGCTGGCGGTGCTGATCCTGCCGCTCGCCATCCTCGGCTTCACCGCCGTAGCGGCCGTGCTGCCCTTCGCCGTGTCGTCGGTCGGTACGGGCGGCCCGCATGGGCTGAGCGAAATCCTCTACGCCTATACGTCGGCGGCGGGGAACAACGGCTCGGCCTTCGGCGGGCTGACGGCGAATACGCCGTGGTTCAACACCACGCTCGGCATCGCCATGCTGCTCGGCCGCTTCGCCTATGTCGTCCCGGTGATGGCGATTGCCGGCTCGCTGGTCGCAAAGACCACAGTGCCGCCCTCGTCCGGCACCTTCCCCACCCATGGGCCGCTCTTCATCGGGCTGCTCATCGGCATCATCCTCATCATGGGCGGCCTGCAGTTCTTCCCCGCGCTCGCCCTCGGCCCCATCGTCGAGCATTTCGTGATGCTCGCCGGCCAGACCTTCTGAGGTTCATCATGGCCACCAAAGCCAAGTCTTCGTCGATCTTCGATCCGGCCCTGCTCGGGCCGGCCGTGATCGGTGCCTTCCAAAAACTCGATCCGCGCCAGCTGATCCGCAACCCGGTGATCTTCGTCACCGAGGTGATCGCGCTGCTCGTGACGATCATGTTCGTCGCCGACCTCGTCGCCAATCCCGGTGGGGCCGTGTTCTCGGGCCAGATCGCCGCCTGGTTGTGGTTCACCGTGCTGTTCGCGACCTTCGCTGAAGCCGTGGCCGAAGGCCGCGGCAAGGCCCAGGCGGACAGCCTCCGCGCCACCAAGTCGCAGCTGGTCGCCAAGCGTATCAGCGGCTCGGGCGATGCCTTCGAGACCATCCCGGCGACCAGCCTCAAGGTCGGCGACGTCGTGCTGGTCGAACCCGGCGACATGATCCCGGGCGACGGCGAAGTGATCGCCGGTGTCGCCTCGGTCAACGAGAGCGCCATTACCGGCGAATCGGCGCCGGTGATCCGCGAGGCGGGCGGTGACCGCTCGGCCGTGACCGGTGGCACCACGGTGCTGTCCGACAGGATACGGGTGCGCATTTCGACGAAGCCCGGCGAGACCTTCGTCGATCGTATGATCGCGCTCATCGAAGGCGCCAAGCGCCAGAAGACCCCGAACGAGATCGCGCTGTCGATCCTGCTCTCGGGCCTGACGCTGATCTTCCTGATCGCGGTCGCGACGCTCACCGGCCTTGCGGCCTATTCCGGCACGGTGCTGACCGTGACGGTGCTCGCGGCGCTGCTGGTGACGCTGATCCCGACCACGATCGGCGGCCTGCTCTCGGCCATCGGCATTGCCGGCATGGACCGGCTGATCCGCTTCAACGTCATCGCGACCTCGGGCCGCGCTGTCGAGGCGGCGGGCGACGTCGATACGCTGCTGCTAGACAAGACCGGCACCATCACCTTCGGCAACCGCATGGCGACCGAGTTCCTGCCGGTGCCGGGCGTTTCGGAGAACGAACTCGCGGAAGCCGCACTGCTCGCCTCGCTGGCCGACGAGACGCCGGAAGGCCGCTCGATCGTCGCGCTGGCAAAGTCCGACTTCGGCCTCGAGGCCGGGGCGCTGAAGCGCCAGGGCGGCACGGTGATCCCGTTCACCGCCGAAACCCGCCTATCGGGCCTCGACCTCGACGGCCGCTCGATCCGCAAGGGCGCCGTGGATTCGGTGCTGAAGTTCGCCGGCGTCACGGCTGCGGCCGCGCCGCAGGCCTTCAACGCGGCGGTCGAAAAGGTCGCCCGCACCGGCGGCACGCCCCTGGCGGTGGCCGAAGGCGGCCGTCTGCTCGGCGTGGTGCATCTGAAGGACGTCGTGAAACCCGGGATCAAGGAGCGGTTCGCCGAGCTCCGGGCCATGGGCATCAAGACCGTGATGGTGACGGGCGACAACCCGATCACCGCGGCTGCGATCGCCTCGGAAGCCGGCGTCGATACCTTCCTCGCCGAAGCAACGCCCGAGCAGAAGCTCGAGTACATTCGCAACGAGCAGAAGGGCGGTCGGCTGATCGCCATGGCCGGCGACGGCACCAATGACGCCCCGGCGCTGGCCCAGGCCGATGTCGGTGTCGCCATGCAGACCGGCACCCA
>JAESFU010000332.1_pt1 | contig 34901 bp, 32 predicted proteins | sample 9269461 | NCBI WGS metagenome assembly JAESFU01 (sample SAMN14502556, study PRJNA617107) | algae metagenome | isolation source: Stenomitos rutilans HA7619-LM2 and co-occurring heterotrophs from cave walls | place: USA: Waikapalae cave, Hawaii | collected 2009-07-28
CGACCGTGGAGCCGTTGAGGCGGATGAAGCCGACTAGGATGTTGCCGGCGTGGTCGCGCTGGATCTCGAGGAAATCGCCCTCATCGGCGAGCTTCTCGATCACCTCGCGCATGTCGTAGGGCTTGTTGGCGCTGTCGGGGATGATGGTGTCGAGGCTGGGCTCCTCGCGGCCGATGGTGTCCTCGACGGCGACGACGGGCGGCTTCTGGGTGGCGCTCAACGGCAGGAAATCGAAGAGGCGGCGGACTTCGAGCAGGGTTTCGATGTCGTTGTCGAAGGCGGCATCGGCAACGGAGCTGACCTTGGTGTGGGTGCCGGCGCCGCCGAGTTCTTCGTGGGTGACGATCTCGGAGGTCACGGTTTTCACCACGTCCGGGCCGGTGACGTACATGTAGGACGTGTCGCGGACCATGTAGATGAAATCGGTCATGGCCGGGGAATAGACGGCGCCGCCGGCGGTGGGGCCCATGACGACGGAAATCTGAGGGATGGCGCCGGAGGCCTGGACGTTGCGCCAGAAGACTTCGGCATAGCCGCCGAGCGCGGCGACGCCCTCCTGGATGCGGGCGCCGCCGCTGTCGTTCAAGCCGATCACCGGGGCGCCGTTCTGGACGGCGAGGTCCATGATCTTGCAGATCTTCTGGGCGTGGGTCTCGCTCAGCGAGCCACCGAAGACGGTGAAATCCTGGGAAAAGACGTAGGTCAGGCGGCCATTGATGGTGCCCCAGCCGGTGACGACGCCATCGCCGGGGATGATGGTTTCGTCCATGCCGAAATCGGTCGCCCGGTGGGTGACGAACATGTCGTATTCTTCAAAACTGCCGGGATCGAGCAGGACATCGAGCCGCTCGCGGGCAGTGAGCTTGCCCTTGCCGTGCTGGGCATCGATGCGGCGCTGGCCGCCGCCGAGGCGCGCGTCGGCTCGCCGCTGTTCGAGCGCGGCGATGATCTTTTGCATGAAGTCCCCTGCCCGTTCGGGTTTTTGATTTGGAGGGGAGAATGGGATGGGTTGGGGGAAAAGGCAACGTGGGGTGGTGGGCCGAACCTCCCTTCTCAAAGGATGTCGCCCCTGCGAAGGCAGGGGTCCATTCATCGGCCCGAGCCAGCGGCGAGTTGGATCCCTGCCTTCGCAGGGATGACAAGCTGTGGGGAGGCGAGAATGGGCCCACACGGCTGTCAGGAAATGGCGTGCAACTGGCACTGTGGGCAGGCGAAATCGGCTTGCTTGTCGGGGCGTGATTCTCTATCGCTGATTGACGATGGATGCGATGCACGACGACGATCTGGCCAATGTGATGCGCGCGCTGGGGCACCCGGTGCGGCTGAGCATTCTGCGCATCTTGGCGGAGCAGAAGACGGACTGTTGTTGCACCGATGTGACCCAGTCCCTGCCGCTGGCGCAGTCGACCGTAAGCCAGCACATCAAGGTCCTGCTCGATGCGGGCCTTGTCGAGCGCCACGCCAAAGGCACGCGCAACTGCTACAAGCTCCGCGCCGACCGGCTCGACCAGTTCGGCAGCGCCTGGACCGGGCTCTTCGCCGGTCTCACCGCACCCAACCTCACGATCAAAGAGCTGGCCTAAATGTCCGACGCCGATGCGTCGCCGAAGCGTCCCACGATCGATGCGGACGAAGGCGGCCTATTCTCTACGGTCAAGAACCTCTGGCAGTATATGTGGCCGGCCGGGCGGCCTGACCTGAAGCTGCGGGTGATGCTGGCCATCGGCGCGCTGCTAGTCAGCAAGGTCGCGACGACGCTCGTGCCGTTCGCCTACAAATGGATCATCGACAGCCTCGATGGCGCGACGCCGGATACGGCGCTGATCATGGGGCTGGCGGTGCCGATCGTGCTGGTGGTCGCCTATGGCGTCGGCAACGTGATCGATGCCGGGTTCCAGCAGCTGCGCGACGTGCTGTTCGCCTCGGTGGGCCAGCATGCGGTGCGGAAGCTTGCGCTCCAGACGTTCGAGCACCTGCACAAGCTGTCACTGCGCTTCCACCTGGCGCGGCGGACGGGCGGATTGAGCCGGGTGATCGAGCGCGGCACCAAGGGCATCGAAACCGTGGTGCGGTTCACGATGCTGAACACGGCGCCGACGCTGGTCGAATTCGTGATCACCGGCGTCATCTTCATCTGGTTGTTCGGGGTGAGCTACCTCGGCGTGCTGGTGGTGACGGTGTGGCTGTACCTGTGGTTCACGATCAAGGCCTCGAACTGGCGCATCTCAATCCGTCGCGACATGAACGACAGCGACACTGACGCCAACGGCAAGGCGATCGATAGCCTGCTCAACTTCGAGACGGTGAAGTACTTTGCCAACGAGAAGATGGAAGCGGCGCGGTTCGATGAATCGATGGCCAAGTACGAGCGCTCGGCCGTGCGCATCTGGACGTCGCTGGGCTTTTTGAACTTCGGGCAGGCGGTGATCTTCTACGCCGGCACGATCGTCATCTCGATCATGGCGGTTCTGGGCGTGCTGAACAAGACGCTGACGCTGGGCGACTTCGTGCTGCTCAACACGTTCATGATGCAGATCTACCGGCCGCTCAATTTCATCGGCTTCGTCTATCGCGAAATCCGGCAGGGGCTGACCGATATCGAGGAGATGTTCAAGCTGCTCGACAAGCCGCCGGAGATCCAGGACAAGTCGGGCGCGTTGCCGCTGGCCGTAACCGGGCCGGTGGTGAAGTTCGAGGATGTGCAGTTCCACTATGATGCGGAGCGGCCGATCCTCAAGGGCGTGAGCTTTACCGTGCCGGCGGGCAAGACCATTGCCGTGGTTGGGCCGTCGGGGGCGGGCAAATCGACGATTTCGCGGCTGCTCTACCGCTTCTACGACGTGATCGAGGGGCGGATCACCATCGATGGGCAGGACCTGCGCGACGTGACGCAGGAGAGCCTGCGGGCGGCGATCGGCATGGTGCCGCAGGATACGGTGCTGTTCAACGACACCATCGAATACAATATCCGCTATGGCCGGCCGGATGCGACTGATGCCGAGGTGCGGAAGGCCGCTGAGCTGGCGCAGATCGGGCATTTCATCGAGTCGCTGCCCAAGGGCTACCAGACGCAGGTGGGCGAGCGCGGGCTGAAGCTTTCGGGTGGAGAGAAGCAGCGCGTGGCGATTGCGCGGACCATCCTCAAGGCGCCGGCCATCCTGATCCTCGACGAGGCGACTTCGGCGCTCGATTCGAAGACCGAGGAAGACATCAAGTCGGCGCTCGACGTGGTGTCGGCCAATCGCACGACACTGGTGATCGCGCACCGGCTGTCGACGGTGGTCAACGCCGACGAGATCATCGTGCTGCGCGACGGGCAGATCGCCGAGCGCGGAAACCACATGGCGCTGCTCGAGCGGGCCGGGCTCTACGCGCAGATGTGGAACCGGCAGCGCGAGGCCTCGGAAGTCGAGGAACTGGCGCGGCGGGTGGCGAACGATCCCGAGGGCTTCGTGCGGCGCGGGCTGCCGGCGGCGGAATAGGCGCGGAACCGAACGGGCGGGCGGCCCGTTCGGCAGCATCACTTGTCGCCCGGTACCATGTCTCCAGCCCCCTCCCCAGCTCGAAATGCGTCCCTCGATGCCCTGCGCGTGCTGTGCCTGCTGGGCGTGGTGACGCTGCATGTGGCGAGCGGGGGCTTTGCGCATCAGAAGGCGGTGGGGTTCGTTGTCGATGAGCTCAGCCGCTTTGCGGTGCCAGTGTTCTTCCTGCTCTCGGCCTATTTCTGGAAGGATGCGGATCTTGCGTCGCCACTGCGACTAGCGGGCAAGGTTGCTCGACGCGTGTTGCCAGCGTTCGCTGCGATCGTCGCGGTGACGGTGGCGTTGCGGCTGCTCGATGGAGCCAAGCCCGGGTTCGAGTTGTCGCCCGGCGGGGTGGCATTGCTGCTGTGGACGGGTGGGCCGGCTTTTCACCTGTGGTTCCTGCCGGCGCTGGTGGTGGGGAGTGCACTGGTGGCGCTGCTGATCCGGTGGTTCGGCATCGGCTGGGCTCTGGTGGCAGCGCTGGTGCTGTTCGTCGTCGGGGCCATGCTGGGCGGCTATGCGAAGCTCTGGCTGGGGCACGGGTTTCCGTTCTGGGTCGACCGTAACGGCATCTTCTTTGCGCCGGTGTTCCTGGTTGGGGGCGTGCTGCTGCGGCAGAGGCGCGAGGCGATCGTTCAACTGCCGGTCGTGGGATTGTCGATCGCGGTGGCGGTGTTCGCGTTGCTGCAGATGGCCGAGGGGTATTTCGTCGTCGGCCGCTTCCCGATGGGGCACGACTATTCGCTGGCAACGCTGGGCTACGGCTTTGCGGTGGCGCTGCTGTTCATGCGGCTGACGCTTCGCGGGGCGGGGTGGTCGGTGCTGGGGCAGGCGACGTTCGGCGCGTACCTGATTCACCTGCTGGTGCTCGACGTACTGGCCGGCGAGCTGAAACTTGGCGGCAATTCGTGGCTGATGATCGCGCTCGGGTTTGGCGTGAGCCTGGGGCTGGCAGTGGCTGCGCGAGGGCTGCGGGAGCGGTGGGCGGAGGCGCGGGCTTAAAGGGAAAGGCCCGGGTTTTACGCCCGGGCCTTTCTTGGACTTCTGCGATTACGGTCGCCCCCTCCACCAGCTTCGCTGGTCATCCTCCCCCGTTGCACGGGGGAGGATGAGAGTAGGGCCGGTGCTATTCGGCGGCGTCGCGGCGGACGATGGTGACGCCGTCCTGTTCGGATTCGACGAGGCCGTTGCCGTCCGTCTTGATGAAGCGCTTGGAGCTGTCGACATCGGCCGGGATCTCGACGGTCTGGCCATCAGGCGTCACTGCGGTGTGCGAGCGACGACGGAACAGGCCGCCGAACCAGCCGAATACGCTGGCGATGGTCCGGACGAACCAGCCGCGACGGATGACGCTCGGCGCGGTGATCATCACCGGCACCATGATCAGCGTCAGGGCGGTGGAGACGAACAGGCCCGAGACCAGCGCCGCCGACAGGTGGGTGAACCACGAACCGGCGAGACCGCCCCACACCACTTCGCGACGGATAAAGTCGAACTCGATGTTGATCGCCATCGGGATCACGCCAAGCGCCGTCACCGTGGCGGTGAGCAGCACCGGGCGAACACGCTGGCTGGCCGTGATCAGCATGGCCTTGATCGTGTCGACGCCTTCGTCGCGGTTGTAGTGGTTATAGGTGTCGATCAGTACGATGCCGTTCTTCACCACGATACCGGCAAGGGCGACGATGCCCAGGCCCGTCATGATGGCGGAGAAGCTCATGCCGGTGACCACCATGCCGAGCAGCACGCCGCCCAGCGACATGAGCACGGTCGAGAGCGTGACCAGCACCTGGTAGAAGCTGTTGTACTCGAGCAGCAGCACCAGGAAGATCAAGAACAACGCACCCATCAGCGCCATGCCGATGAAGGCATTGGTATCGGCCACCTGCTCGTCGGCACCGCCGAAGACGATTTCGGTCGTCGCCGGGATGGTTGCCTGGGCGATGAACTCCTGGAGCCGCTCACCCTTGGCCTGCACGGCGGTCGGGTCGTTGATGATCGCGGGGGTGTAGTTCGCCGCCACGGTCATGGCGTACTTGCCATTCTTGCGGCTGATGTTGGCGACCTTGGGCACGGCTTCGCGCTTGATGAAGTTCGAAACCGGAACCAGACCCTGCTGGGTGACGATGCGCAGCGAGTCGAGGCTGTTGAACGACCGCTCCTCGAGCGGCAGGCGCACGCGGATGTCGAGTTCGTCGTCGGCATCGGTCGGCCGGTAGGAGCCGAGCTTGACGCCGGACGTCACGAGCTGGACGTAAGGCGACAGCTCACGCACGCCGATGCCGTACTTGGCAGCAGCTTCGCGATCGATGGTCACTTCCCAGTCGATACCGGGCGAGGGACGGCCGTCTTCGACGTCGATTGTGTCGCCGAGGTCGTTCTCGATGAAGTTGCGCAGCTGGGCCACAACCGGGACGAGGTCGTCATAGTTGGTGCTTTCGACGCTGAGGTTGATCGACTTGCCGGCCGGGGGGCCGTTTTCCTGCGCGGCGATCTGCACCTGGATGCCGGAGATATCGGCAACCCGGTCGCGGATGTTCTGGAAGATCTCCTCGGCCTTGACGCGCTCGTTCCACGGCATCAGCTGCAGATTGAACTGACCGACGGTGTCCGGCGGCGCGCTGCCACCAAAACCGCCACCGCCACCGCCGGCGAAGGTCATGATCGAGTCCTGGATGCCCTGCACCTGGAGGATCTCGTTCTCGACCTCGACCAGCATGTCGCGGATCTCGACCGGCGAGTAGTTGCCGCGGGCGATCACGTTGACAGTGCCGAACTCGGGCTCGGACGCCGGGAAGGCTTCGACGCCGGTCGGATTGGCGATGTAGAGCGCGAACATGCCGACGACAAGCGAGAAGCCCACCGCCAGCGTGATGATCGGATGGCGGATCAGGTGCTGGAGCGTACGGACATAGATGCCGGTCGCGCCCTTGACCTTCTTCACATCGAACTTGTCGGCATACATCACCACGTCGGCCGCTTCCTTGGCCTTCTGGTCGACGTGGCTCGAGGCGATGATCGCGCCGATGACGGGCATGAAGACCAGCGCCGAAAGCAGCGAAGCGATCATGACCACGATCACGATGATCGGCAGGTAGCTCATGAACTTGCCGATGATGCCCGGCCAGAACAGCAGGGGCACGAAGGCGCCGAGCGTCGTGAAAGTGGCGCCAACCACCGGCACGAACATCTTGCGCGCCGCCATGATGAACGCCTCTTTCTTCGAGACGCCCTCCTGCAGCTTTCGTTCGGCATATTCGACGACCACGATCGGGTCGTCGACGAGCACACCCACGGCGAGCACGAGGCCGAACATGATCATCATGTTGATGGTCATGCCGAGCATCTGGACGACGAGGAAGGCGATCATGAACGAGATCGGGATCGAGGTACCGATCATCAGAGCGGGGCGCACGCCGAGCGTGGCCACACAAACAGTCAGCACGAGCGCGACGGCGGTGAGCACGGCGGCTTCGAGCGAGCGGAACAAGTTCTTGGTCGTATCGGCCTGATCGACGAGGAAGGAGTGCTGGACGCCCTCGGGCCAATCCTTGGTGAACTCGGTGGTGACCTTGCGCACCTGGTCGCTGAGGTCGATGACGTTCGAGCCGAGCTCCTTGATGACGCCGAGCGTGATGGCCGGCTGGCCGTTCACGTGAGCGTATTCGGTGGCATCCTCGAAGGTGCGGGTGATGGTGGCAACGTCACGGAAGGTGACGATGTTGTCGCCATCGGCCTTGATTGGCAGCGAATAGACGTCCTCGGCGGTGGTGATGAGGCCGGGCACTTCGACGTTGAACGAGCCCTGCCCCGTGTCGAGCGTACCGCCCGGGACCACAAGGTTGTTGCGCGCTAATGCGTCAAAGAGCTGGCTGGCAGTGAGGTTGTAGGCTTCGAGCCGCTCGAGATCGATGGTGACGGCGAGCATTTCGTCGCGCGAGCCGGAGATGCTCACGGACTGGACGATGCCGATCCCCTCGAGTTCTTCCTGCAGGTCCTTGGCGCGCTGCACCAGGGTGCGCTCGGGCACGTTGCCGTAAACGGCGACCGAGATGGACGGCATGTTGGAGAAGGAAATCTCCGTCACGCTCGGCTCGGTGGCATCCTCGGGCAGCTCGCTGGCGACACCGTCGAGCTTGGCGCGGATATCCTGCAGCGCCTTGTCCTTGTCGGCATTCACGTTGAACTCGAGGAAGACCGAGGCGTGGCCGGTGGTCGCCGTCGAGGTGTAGTTCTCGAGCCCGTCAATGTCCTTGACTCGATCCTCGATGGGCTTGGCGAGCAGGCGCTCCGCATCACGCGGCGACACGCCGGTCTGGCTGGTCGACACGTAGAAATACGGGATGTCGATCGCCGGGAAGCTTTCCTTGGGCAGAGACGTATAGGCGCTGAAGCCGGCGAGGAGCAGCAGCACCATCACCGTCAGCACGACCCGCGGCATGCGCAGGACGCGTTCGAGGAAATTCATCATGACGTTGCACCCTCAGCAGCGGTCTCTGACTCAATGGATTCTGGCGTCCCAGTCACGTTGGTGGCGTTCACCTTCTGGCCCGGCACGACGTATTCCTGGCCCATGGTGATCACATCCACCGAAGGCGGCAGGCCGACGACCCAGACGCCCTCGCGGCTGTCCGAAATGATGGTCACCGGATAGAACTCCACGACGCCATCCTTGACCGAGCGCACTCCGAGCTCGCCGGCGTCGTTCAGCGTCAGCACCGACTGCGGCAGCCTGTGGGCCGGCACGGTGCCGAGGCTGACCACTGCCGTAGCGGTGACGCCGGACAGAACCTTGCCATCGGCGTTGGGCAGCTCGATCTCGATCGGGAACGAACGCGTCGCGTCGTCGGCGATGGAGGAGATGAAGCTCACCTTGCCCTCGACAGTCTGGCCGGTGACCGTGGTCACCTTGGCGGGAATGCCGAGTTCAGCGCGGGCGATATTGGCTTCGGGCACGTTGGCGACGAACAGCATCGGGTCGAGTTCGACCACAGTGGCGCAAGGCGTGCCCGGGCTCAGCATGGTGCCAACCGTCGCGATGGGGTCCTGCACGACACCGGCCACCTTGGTGGTGACGCTTGCGCGGGCGAGCTCCTGCTTGGCCTGATCGACGGCGGTCTGAGCGGCGCGCAGCGAGGCTTCGGCAGCCGCGCCGGTGTTGGTGGCGGCAAGGCCCTTTTCGATGAGGGCCTTGTTGGAGTCGAAGGCCGTCTGGGCCTGCGCCATCGAGGCTTCGGCCTGCGCCACGGCGGCGGCGCGAACACCTTCGTCGAGGGTGCAGATCACGTCGCCAGCGTTGACCGTCTGGCCCTTCACGGCGTTGACAGCGGTGACCACGCCCTGCGTTTCAGGGGTCACGGTGACAACCGAGGATGCCTTGGTGCGACCGCGCAGCGGCACTTCCAGCGGGAAGGGCTCGACGGCGTAGGTTTCGGTGCGAACCGACTGGGCGGTGCCGCCCTCATTCGTGGCCTGCGCAACGCGCTCGGCAATGGTCAGGTGCGGATCGATCTCGCCCTCGGCGACCTCATGGTGCGCGCCTTCGGCGTTGGGATCGATGAAAGCAATGATGGGGCGCTCGCCGTTGCCGGGTCCATTGCCGCCGGCGACGTAGGTGCCGCTGCCAAGCCACAGGGCGCCAATGATCAGGATGGCCCCGGCCGTGCCGTAGGAGTAGATCGCACGCATATTCTGTAGTCCCTCTATTCAGCCGCAGCGGCGCGGTCCCGGTCAGGACGTGCCAGCGCGATCAATTCGGCCCCGTGGGCGTGGATGTAGTCTCGGGCCGCCTGCATACAAGTGCGGCCATAATCGATGACCCAGGTGTCGCCCGGGTGGTTGTGCTCTTTCTTCAGCCGGTCGAAATCGGCGAGCGTCTGGTCGACTTCGTCGAGTCGCTCTGCGAGGCGCTGCTCGACCAGCGATTGGGGAAGTTCGGACGCAAAGCGCAGGAAGAGGAGAAACTCACTGCGGAACTCGTCTTCACCCAGCTTCTCGAACAGCGACTGGATGAAGGCAGAACGGCCGGCGTCGGTGATCGAGTAGACCTTCTTGGCGGGCTTCCCGTCTTGCGGCTCGACCCTTGAAACCACAAGGTTTTCCTGCTCCAGCCGAGCGAGCGCCGGATAGATGGAGCCGTAGCTCGCATCGATGAAATAGGAATACTCCCCTTCGACGGAGAGCTTCCTGATCTCGTATCCGGTGGCGTCGCCATCATACAGAATGGCGAGGCAGATGGTTCTGACGTTCATAGGCTTCCTGTCCGCCCGATATATATCGGACCAGCATATGCCGGGCCTATATATGGAGCGCTCGCAAAGAGCAACAAGGGTGACGCCGGGGCTGCCATGCGATTTTTTCATGGCGGCAAACGCTTGAATTCTAACGATTAACCGACTCCTGCCGGCGCAGCGGCGGGGCAGACCCTAGCCGGGCGCGTGAACCGTTGGCGGGACGGATGGGGCCGTGGTTAAGGGAGGGTTGCGGGGCATGGGGGCTGTGGTGCCGCTGCGTAGCAACGAGACTGTGGTCGCCCCCTCCACCAGCTTCGCTGGTCCCCCTCCCCCGCCCCGCGGGGGAGGATCGCCGAGAGGCAGGTGGCTCGGGCCCACCAATGGGGTGTCATCCCTGCGAAGGCAGGGATCCATCTATCCGCTGGCGCGGGCTGTGAGTTGGACCCCTGCCTTCGCAGGGGTGACACCGAGTTCAGGGGGACGCCGAGTTCAGGGGGACACCGCGTTAAAGGCGTCATTCCGCGTGGCGGCGCATTTCTTCGAGGGCGCGGCGGGCGAGGGGCTCGGTGGCGGCGGCGACGAACCAGCCGTTGAGGAAGTTCCGGTCGGGATGGCCGCAGGTCAGTGGCTCGCCATCCATGCCGATGACGACGCCGCCCGCGGCTTCGAGTACCGCCTGACCGGCAGCGGTGTCCCATTCGGAGGTGGGCGTGAAGCGAGGATAGAGCTCGGCGTCACCCTTGGCGAGAAGGCAGAATTTCAGCGAGGAGCCGACCGACACATCCTCGGCAACCTGCATGTTGCGGCAGAGGTCGGCGAGCGCCGCGTGCCCATGCGAGCGGCTGGCGACGATGCGCACCGGACCCTCGCGGCGAACGGCTAGCGGCACCACATCGACGATGGCGCGGTCGACCACCCGGCCGGTCCAGGCGCCATCGAGATTGCCCCAGTAGATGTCGCCGGTCGCCGGTGCGAGCACCACGCCGTAGATGGGCCGCCCGTAGCTGCACATGGCGATGTTGACGGTGAATTCGCCGTTCCGCTTGATGAATTCCTTGGTGCCATCGAGCGGATCGACAACGAAGTAGCGCGGTGTCAGCTCGGGAATCCGGCCGGCAGCGACGCTTTCCTCGGCAAGGATCGGGATGCCGATCTCAGCATCGAGGATCTCGATGATCACCGCTTCGGCGCGCTGGTCGGCCTCGGTGACCGGGGAGCCGTCGGACTTGGCGTCGGCAACGAAGGGCCGGTCGTAAACCTCGAGAATGACCTCGGCTGCGGCGATGGCCGCACGGTTCATGATGTCGGAAATGACATTGCTCATGTGATTTCGACGTCCAGGCCGAGGTCGAGGGGTTTTGCGCCCATGGTGATCTGGCTCGAGGAGATATAGTCGACGCCTGTCTCGGCGATGCCGCGGACGCGCTCGAGGGTCACGCCGCCGGACGCCTCGAGGCGGGCGCGACCGTGGTTGAGGCGCACGGCGGCCTTCAGCAGTTCGTTGTCCATGTTGTCGAGCAGGACGATGGTGGCGCCGGCTTCCAGGACGTCCTCGAGCTCGCTGAGCGTCGTCACTTCGATCTCGATTGCGACGAGATGGCCGGCGGCAGCCCGGGCTGCAGAGTAGGCGCGCCCCGCCCCGCCGGCGACTGCGATGTGGTTGTCCTTGATGAGGATCGCGTCGCTGAGGGCGAAGCGATGGTTGTGGCCGCCGCCGCAGCGTACTGCGTATTTTTCCAGCGCGCGGAGGCCGGGGGTCGTTTTGCGCGTGTCGCAGATGCGCGCGTTCGTGCCCTCGATGGCATCGGCGAAGCGACGGGTCAGGGTGGCAATGCCGCTCAGGTGGTTGAGGTAGTTCAGCGCCGTGCGCTCGCCGGCGAGGAGCTGGTGCGCGTCGCCCGAGACCACGGCGACGATATCGCCCTTGTCGACGCGATCGCCGTCGCCCAGTTGGGGATCGAAGGTGACGCCGCCACCGAGCTGGCGGAAGGTTTCGAGGGCCAGCGGCAGGCCGGCGATGACGCCGGGCTCACGGGCGGAGAGTGTCGCAGTAGCGGTGGCGCCGGACCGGATGGTCGCGCGGCTCGTGAGGTCGCCGGCAAGGCCGAGATCCTCGGCGAGGGCACGACGAACGGCATCCTCGACAATGGCGGCGGGCAGGCCGGCGGTGGGCTCGATGGCGGGCATGGCGAGGATTTACGCGGTGGCGCGGGTGGAGTCCATCGGACGGTGGTGGCGGATCGGCAGCTATTCGTCCGTCACCAGCGGCAGATCGAATATCTGGCCGGGGAAGATCCGGGAGGGGCGGCGGATCTGGTCGCGATTGGCTTCGAAGATGGTGCGATAGTGGATGCCGGCGCCGTAGTAGCGGTGGGCGATGGTCCACAGCGTGTCGCCGCGGCGGATGATGGCCTTGCCTCCGGTGTAGCGACCATCCACCGGATCGCCGAACGGAATGAGCTCGAGAAGCTCGACCGGCTCGCCGCGTGGACGCGGGAGTTCGAATTCCGCTACCAGCGCCGGTTTGCGCGACGGCAATGTGTCGATCGACGGCGATGCCTCAGGCTTGCCGAGGATGGTGACCGACGCCGTTTCGCGCTCGGGTTGTGTCGCGAGAAGCTCGGGCAGATAGCCCGGTTCAGATTGAATGGAGGGCGCGGCGGGCTGGGCCGACGGGACGGCGGGGACCGCGGCGACTGCGGTGGTCGACGTCCCGGCTGGCAGGCTGCCTTGTGGCGAAGCGCCGGAACTCGGCTGTTGGGCCGGATCTTCGGAACTGGGCGGCGTCTCCGCTTCGGGATCCTCAGGAGGATCCTGGTCGAAAACAGGATCGTCGGCCGGGAGCTGGACCTCCACGGTTATGGTGGACTGTCCGAGGGAGCGGCCGGTATCGGGATCGACGGCTTCGACCTTCAGTTCCCGCTTGGGCGAGGTGAGGAGCGGGCCCGTCTCGACCAGCCAGCGGCCAGCCTCGACCGGGCTTTCGCCGACCACTTCGTCATCGGCAAACAGCCGCATGAGCGCGCCGGCCGGTCCGGAGCCCGAGATGAAGCTGCGGGGGCCATCGAGTTCGATCGCGTCGATGGTGGGAGCGAGCGCCACCGGCGCGGCGACGCCGGGTTGCGTGGATTGCGAAGCGGGAGCTTCGGCGCCTGCGGCTATGGTGATCTTCGGCGAGGCAACGATTGCGGGCGCCGGCGGGGCGGCCAGCGAGGGCGCGGCAGGCTCGGGCAGTGCGGCTATTGTCGTCGGCCCGGGGGCGGCCATGATCGCGGCGACCGGGGCAGTGCCGACGGCGAGTTCGGCTGTGACCTCGGGCGGAGGAAACTCGACCAGTGCTGCAAGCGGCGCGGCGGCGGAGACGGCCGCTTCAACCTGCGGCGAGAATTCGAGCGCGAGTGGTGGAGCCAGGTCGGTCGGAGGAAACGCCGTCGCAGCTTCGGCTGGAGCGACGGCAGAGGCATGAGTGTCGATCTCGAGAACAGGCTCGGGGATCGGTCGCGACGAAGTGTCAGGGAGAGGCAGGCGCTTCACCGGTTCGGGGCGCAGATCGGCGACGCGTTCGGGTGTCGGCGGCATGTAGGGGCCGCCCTGCGCGGGGGGCGGTGCAGCGAGTGGCACAAGAGCGGCAGGCGAAGCAGGCTTGATCGGTGCAGCTTTGGCATCGGCAATCGGTGCAAGGTCCGGAGCCGGCAGGACGGCCGCAGGCGGTGCAGCGTGTTGTGCGACTTCGCCAGGCAGCTTGAAGCGACGGTCGGCGAGATCGCGCAGGCAGGTGACGATGCCGCGCGGGTCGGCAGCGCAGGCATCGATGGCGGGGACCGCGACGATGCCGAGGACGACCACCAGCGTTGCCGCGGCAGCGCCGAGGGCAGTGGCAAGCGTACGGCGATCGTCGAAGCGACTCAGCGGGTCCCCCGGGGCACTCAACGGAGCAACTGGCCCCGCCCCCGGCGCCTCAGGCTGCTTCCGATTTCATCAGTTTATAGGTAATCGACTCGTAAAGCGCCTCAAATGAGGCATCGATGATGTTTGGGGAAACCCCGATGGTGTACCACCGCTCGCCGGTGCCGTCGCGGCTTTCGACCAGCACACGGGTGACCGCGCCCGTGCCGCCGTCGAGGATACGCACCTTGAAATCGACCAGTTCAAGATCGGCGATGCGCTCGGAGAAAACGCCGAGATCCTTGCGGAGCGCGAGGTCGAGGGCGTTGACTGGGCCGTTGCCTTCGGCCACCGACATCAGCCGCTCGCCGCCGATGACGATTTTGACCACCGCCTCGGTGACGGTGACCTGCTCGCCCATGGCGTTGTGGCGGCGTTCGACGCTGGTGCGATAGCTCTCGACCTCGAAGAACTCGGGCAGCGTGCCCAGCACCTCGTGGGCGAGGACGACGAAGCTCGCATCGGCACCATCGTAGGAATAGCCCTGCGCCTCGCGCTCCTTCACTTCCCGCAGCAGGCGGTCGATGCGCGGATCGTCCTTGCCGAGATGGATCCCGTGGCGGGCGAGCGCTGCGAGGAGGTTCGACTTCCCGGCCTGCTGCGACACCATGATGTTGCGCTCGTTGCCGACGCTTTCGGGCGGCACGTGCTCGTAGGTGGAAAAATCCTTGGCCAGCGCCGAGGCATGGATGCCGGCTTTGGTGGCGAAGGCGGCGGTGCCGACATAGGGCGACTGCCGGGACGGGGCGCGGTTCAGCAGCTCATCGAAGGCACGGGCCACCTGGGTGAGACCGGCGAGCTGGTCGCGCGAAACGCCGAGTTCGAAGCGGTCGGCATAGGCCGGCTTCAGCATCAGCGTGGGGATGAGGGTCACGAGGTTGGCGTTGCCGCAGCGCTCGCCGATGCCGTTGAGCGTGCCCTGTATCTGGCGCACGCCGGCATCGACGGCGGCGAGCGTGTTGGCGACGGCCTGGCCGGTATCGTCATGGGCATGGATGCCGAGCTTGTCGCCGGGGGCGACTTTCAGCACCTCGGCAACGATGGCGCCGATCTCGGATGGCATGGTGCCGCCATTGGTGTCGCAGAGAACGACCCAGCGCGCACCCGCGGCGAGGGCCGTTTCGATGAAGCGCAGGGCGTAGGCCCTGTCGTGCTTGAAGCCATCGAAGAAGTGCTCGCAATCGACCAGCGTTTCCTTGCCGGCGGCGACTGAGGCCTCGATGGTTTCGCGCAGGTTGGCGAGGTTTTCCTCGGGGCTGATGCCGAGAGCGAGCTCGACCTGTTTCGATGAGGCCTTGCCGACGAAGCAGGCGGCATCGGAGACGGCGTTGAGAATGGCCTGGACGCCGGGATCGTTGCCGACCGAGCGCCCTGCCCGCTTGGTCATGCCGAAAGCAGTGAAGGTCGCGTCGCGCGTGCGGGACTCGGCGAAGAACTGGTCGTCGATGACGTTGGCGCCGGGATAGCCGCCCTCGACATAATCGACGCCAATGCGCTCGAGCAGCGCTGCGACCGAAATCTTGTCCTCGAGCGAGAACTCGATGCCGGCCGTCTGCGCGCCATCACGCAGGGTGGTGTCGAAGATGTAGAGGCGTTCCTTGGCGGAAGTCATTGCGTGCACTCAGTGGCGGGGCGGCCATTCGGCCGTATCGTGGTCGGGATGCTGGTGGTTGGAGGCGCGGACGCGTTCGACGGCTTCGGGGCCATCCCCCTCCTCGGTCGTGCCGATCTGTTCGGCGCCGGGAACAGGCCGCAGGCCGGGATGGCGGCTTTCGAGGCCCATCTCGTAGAGGATGGGGATGAGGTGCGGCGTATCGAACGAGCCGATGGTCATCGACACGTGCGGGCCGCCGAGCGAGCGGTAGTAGAGCGGCGTGCCGCAGTCCTTGCAGAAGCCGCGGGTGGCGACGTCGGAGCTGTCGAATTCGGAGGGCTTGCCGCGCGTCCAGGTGAGGTGCTCGTGGCGGATGCCGACGAGATCCGCGAACATGTTGCCCGACGCCTTCTGGCACATGCGGCAATGGCAGAAATGCGGGTTGTCGCGCAGTTCGGTCGCGTGCCAGCGCACGGCGCCGCACTGGCAGCCGCCGGAATATTCGCGGAAGCGGTAGCTCTCGTCGCTCATCTCACATGCCTCCGCCGGCGAACCGGTCGGTCGCTTCGATCAGGTGATGGAGGATCCCGGGCTGGCTCATGGCGTGGCCGGCGCCTTCGACCATGATGAACTCGGCCTCGGGCCAGGCCTGGTGCAGGTCCCACGCGGTCTGGGGCGGACAGGCGATATCGTAGCGGCCCTGGACGATGACGCCGGGGATATCGCGCAGCTTTTCGGCGTTGCGGATCAACTGGCCCTCTTCGAGCCAGCCGGCATGGACGAAATAGTGGTTCTCGATGCGCGCGAAGGCGAGTGCGTAATCCTCGCCGTAGAACGGGTCGGTGACGGCCGCGTCGGGCAGGAGCGTGATGGTTTCGCCTTCCCAGCGCGACCATTCGCGGGCGGCGCCGAGGCGGATATCGCGATCGGCCGAGACCAGGCGGCGGCGATAGGCGGAGATCAGGTCGTCGCGCTCGGCCGGCGGGATGGGGGCGATGAAGCGTTCCCACTTGTCGGGGAAGAGCAGCGAGGCGCCGTGCTGGTAGTACCAGCGCAGCTCCCATTTGCGCAGGGTGAAGATGCCGCGCAGCACCAGCTCGGTGACGCGCTCGGGATGGGTTTCGGCGTAGGCGAGCGCGAGGGACGAGCCCCAGGAGCCGCCAAAGACGAGCCACTCGTCGACGCCGACCATTTCGCGGAGCTTTTCGATATCGGCGACGAGGTGCCAGGTAGTGTTGTGCTCGAGCTCGGCGAACGGTTTCGAGCGCCCGCAACCGCGTTGATCGAACAGGATCACGTCATAGCGCGCCGGATCGAAAACGCGGCGCTGGCTCGGGCTGATGCCGCCGCCGGGACCGCCATGGAGAAACACGGCGGGCTTCGCGCCGGGCGTGCCGATGCGCTCCCAATAGATCGAGTGGCCGTCGCCGACGTCGAGGTGGCCGGAGGCGTAGGGTTCGATCTCGGGATACAAGGTGCGCAGAGCGGTCACGCGGGGAACCCTTCCTTGGGCGGCCAGGAGTCGGTGTCGTGGTCGGGATGCTGGTGGCTGACGACGGGCGCACCCTTACGCGCTTCGACGAAGGGGCGAGTGGTCGCCGGCTGCACCGGCAAATCGGCGAGGTGCAGGCTGAAGCTCAGCATGTCGTGCGGGTTGAGGTGGCGCGAGGGCGGAGCCCATTCGGGATTGTCGAAGGCGCCGATGGCGAGTTCGATGCCGCCGTCGGCGCTGCCGGTATCGTAGGCGAGCGGAGTGCCGCATTGGGCGCAGAAGCCGCGGCGAACGACGTCGGAGCTCTGGAACCAGCCGGGCTGGCCGCGCGTCCAGACTACGTCATAACCCGTAACCAATGCGGCAAAGAAACTGCCGAAGGCCTTCTGGCACATACGACAATGGCAGACGGCCGCACCGCCGAGCCTGGCAGCGGAGAAGCGGACGGCGCCGCACTGGCAGCCGCCGCTGAAGGGCGGGCTATTCGGGGGCATGGCAGACCGCCTCGATATTGTGCCCGTCCGGATCGTAGACGAAGGCGGCATAGTAGGTGGCGTGATAGTGCGGGCGCAGTCCCGGCCCGCCGTTGTCGCGCCCGCCCGCCGCGATCGCGGCGGTATAGAAGGCGTCCACGGCGGCCCGATTGGGCGCGCTGAGCGCAATGTGCATGCGGCCGCCGGTGAGCGCGCCACCATCGCCGATCCACAGGAACGGCCGATCCGAGCCGAGCCCGGCGACATTGCCGTCATCGCCCTCGAACTTCATGTGCGTCGTGATGCCGAGCGGAGCGAGTGCTGCCTCGTAGAAGGCGAGCGAGGTCGGGTAGTCGGCGGTGGAGATGGCGACGTGGTCTAGGGCACTCATGGCTTCAGCTCCCATTTGGTCTGCCTTGCGCCGGTTTCGTCGCGGGAGTCCATGAGCTGGATGCCGCGGGTCAGGAGGTCGGCGCGGATGGTGTCGGCGGTGGCGAAGTCCTTGGCGTTGAGGGCGTCGAGGCGGCGGTTCACGGCTTCCTCGATGTCCACCGTGGCATCGGCCGAGAGGGAAGCCGGTTGCAGGAGGGTGTCGAGGCCGAAGCCGAGGAATTCGAGGGTGGCGCCGAGGCTGTCGGAGGCGGACTGCTCGCCCTTGCGCGCCTCGCGGGCGAGGCTGTCGAGGGTGAGCGTGACGCGGTGGAAGTTGAGGTCGTCGGCGAGCTCGGCGACCACGGCGTCGTCGGGCGGGAGCACGGCGTCCTTGGTGGCGTCCGCGGCGGCGCGCTGCCAGTCGCGGAGCTTGTTCTCGGCTTCCTCAAGCCGCTTGATCGAGAAATCGATCGGCTCGCGGTAGTGCGTCATGAGCATGGCGAGGCGCAGCACTTCGCCCGGCCATCTACGGCCGCCGAAGGTTTCGGTCTCGAGCAGGTCGTGCATGGTGACGAAGTTGCCGAGGCTTTTCGACATCTTCTGGCCTTCGACCTGGAGGAAGCCGTTGTGCAGCCAGTAGTTGGCCATGGCGTGCGTGCCATGGGCGCAACGCGACTGGGCGATCTCATTCTCGTGGTGCGGGAAGATGAGGTCGAGGCCGCCGGCGTGGATGTCGAACACCTGGCCGAGATAGCGCTCGCTCATGGCCGAGCATTCGATGTGCCAGCCGGGACGTCCTCGGCCCCAGGGCGACTCCCAGCCGGGTTCGCCGGCCGAGGATTGCTTCCAGAGCACGAAATCGGCGGGGTTCTTCTTGTGCGCGTCGACCGCGACGCGGGCGCCGGCGACATTGTCCTCGAGGTTGCGGCCGGAGAGCTGGCCGTAGTCGGGCATGGAGTCGACGGCAAAGAGCACTTCGCCGGCCGCCTCGTAGGCATGCTGGCTGCCGATGAGCTTGCCGATCAGATCCTGCATCTGCGGGATGTTGTCGGTGGCGCGCGGCTGGTGCGTGGGCATGAGCGTGCCGAGCGCCGCGACGTCCTTGTCGAACTGGGCGGCGGTCTTTTCGGTGACCTTGCGGATCGCCTCGTTGAGCGGCAGGCCCGGATAGTCGCGGGCAGCGCGGGCGTTGATCTTGTCGTCGACGTCCGTGATGTTGCGGACATAGGTGACGTGCTCCGGATCGTAGAGATAGCGGAGCAGGCGGAAGAGTAGATCGAAGACGATCACCGGCCGGGCGTTGCCGATATGGGCATAGTCGTAGACGGTCGGGCCGCAGGCATACATGCGCACATTGGCCGGGTCCAAGGGGACGAAGTCCTCCTTTCGCCGTGTCAGCGTATTGTGGAGCCGCAATGTTGGCTGTTCACCCAAGTCTCTTCCCTCACGTCACGCAAGACGGTTCTCTCGCGGAGCGGTTCTTCGGTGACTAGAATTTGGGTGAAGAAAACCGCGCCGCCAGCAATTGCCTAGCGGATAATAATGCAGCCCGAAATGCAGGTGCCGGTTTTCATGGCGCGCAAAATGGCGGGACGGCGCAAAAAAAGCAAGGGGCGCCGAAAGCGCCCCTTAATGGCTTATTGCGGAGCAGGTTCAGTGGCGGGTGTCGCCGGCTCGGCCGGGACCGACGCCTTTATGGCAGCAGCGACTTCGGGGCTTTCGAAGCAGGTCTGAAGACCGACCCGCGCCGTTTCGGCGAGGTTCGCGTAGTTGCCGTGGGCGGTGTGCGCCTCGTCGGTACCCTCGCCCTTCAGGTCGGCGGTCAGTATGTCGATGTCCTTCTGCGGCAGCGTGCCGAAGCTCTGGTTCAGGCAGGCGCAGAGCGGGGTGAGGATCGGCTCGCTCTCAGTGCCTTCCGGCAGCTGGCCGAGCAGGAAGTCGGCGCCACCAGCGCAAGCGCTCGCGAACTGGGTCATGTCCGCCGACTGCGCAAATGCAGCGGGCATGGACATAAGGCAGGCCACCGACGCGGCCATGGCGAGGAGGTTTTTCAAACGGGTCACTCCAATGACGATAGCCCTGGTCTCGCACATATATCGGGCGAAAATGCAACGGGCGGCCCGCAGACCGCCCGTTGGAACGCTCGCAACTGATGGCTCAGGAGCCGCGGAACTGCTGGTGACACTGGCCGCAGGTGCCACCGAGTGCTTCCACTGCAGTGCCCCAGGCGGCGGCATCGCCGGCCTCGGCGGCCGCTTTCATGGCGGTGGCGGCGGTGATGCCGGACTGCAGGATTGCCTGGAATTCGGCGTTATTCGTCCAGATCGCCGGGAGCGCCCGGGTATCGCCAACGGCCGACCCCTCGGGGAACAGGACGGTCAGGTTGGTGTAGTTCTGAATGAGTTTGTCGGCGGCGGCTATGGCTTCGGCACCACTAAGGCCGGCGGCACTGCGCAGCAGCCCACCATCTTCCTTCATGATGTCCTGGCGCATCGTCACCATCTGCTCGGGCGACAGCCCGGCAATTGTCGGATCCGGCACGACCGATTGCGCGTAGGCGAAAGTGCCGGCGGCAGCGACCACGGCGGCAAAGGCGAAGGCTGCAAGTTGTCTGGAAGGCATAAGGTACTGCTCCTGTGTCCACCTAGGGGACGCTCGAGTCTTCCGAATGTCTGCTTCCGGCGGCGGCCGGAAAGCAGAGCCTAGCGTCATGTGCAACACCGTGGACAGCCGGATCATCCTCACGAACCCGTGGTCGGCTCATCACGGCTGCGTTATCGACGACTGGGATGCGACTTAAGCGCGACACACGGAGTTAACGGGGCCGATGCTGTGCTACAGCTAGGCGAATCCCGCGATTGTCTCGGTTTGGGCGCAAAGCCCCGTGATGATGGCACAACGACCCGGTTAAGGTGCATGACGACGACCCCAGGCGATGCCGCCGCGACCCTGCTGATCCGCTTCCTGCTGCTGTCGCTGGCCGCTTGGACCGTGCTGTTGCTGGACATTTCCAGCGCCCATGCCCAGGCGGCGAACTGCTCGCGGCTCGAATCCATGCTGCGCACGCTGGACCGCAACGAGGATTTCCAGAACGCCCAGAGCGGCGACCTGCGCCAGCTGCAGCGGCAGGTGCAGCGGGCTGAGAGCGCGTATGTGCGGGCCGGCTGCAACGCCGACGCGAAGGCTGGCCGCCAGCTCAGTTCGCAGTGCCGGGGACTGGCGCGCGACGTGCTCGACCTGCGCGAGCAGGTGGCGGGCATGGCGCAGAGCGTCGACACCGGCCAGGCCGTGGCACAGCAGCGCGAGGCGATCCTGCAGGAAATGTCGCGCTTCGACTGCGATGGGCGCTCGCGCGTGACGATCGATCGCGGTGGCGACGAGCGGGGCAACCTGTTCGAGCGGCTGTTCGGGGTATTCACCGATGACGGGTTCGGCGCCGGCGGGGTACGTGGCGACCAGTTCAACCCCTATGGCGACTATCATACGGTGCGGACGCTGTGCGTGCGCAAGACGGACGGGTTCTACTGGCCGATCAGCTACTCGACGCTGGTGGACTACGTGCCCAATGATGCCGAGCAGTGCCGGGCGATGTGCCCGGGGCTCGATGTCGATCTCTACTATTACGATAATCCCGGGCAGGAACCGGACCAGATGATCAACCAGTGGGGCGAGTCCTATGCCGCCCTGCCCTCGGCGTTCCGGTTCCGCACGGAGTTCGACACCGCCAGCAAGTGCACCTCGACGCAGGATCAGGGCGCGATCGAAGTGGCGCAGATGTTCGACGGGGGAACGCGCGCGATGGTGTCATTCCGCGGCGAAACGTTTCCGCTGCCGCTGCGCGATGCGCGCCGGATTGTAGCGCCCACGGTCGCTGCGGCAGCACCGGTGCAGGTGGCGGACGCCGCGACCTATGTCGATATTCCGCTGCCGCGGCGGCGCCCCTCCGCACCGGGTGAACCGGTGCCGGCAGTCGCCGTGGTGCCGCCAACCGCGACGCAACCCGAGCGGATCGTGATGTTCGGCAACAAGCGCGTCAGGATAGTCGGGCCAGAGACGCCTTACGTCCAAGCAGCGGCAACAGGGACCTGAGTTCGGGTCCCTGCTCGCGGCCGGTCAGCGCCAGCCGCAGCGGGTGGAACAGTGTCCTGCCCTTGCGGCCGGTCGCGGCCTTCAATGCATCGGTCCAGGCGGACCAGGTCGTTTCGTCCCAGGGTTCGGCGGGAAGCAGCTTCTGCGCTTCGGCGAGAAAGGCGCGATCCTCGTCGGCGATGATGGGCGTAACCGGGCCATTCACCAGCGTTGCGAGATCGGCGATGTCGTCGAAGGTCGCGAGATTGCCGCGCAGGGCCAGCCAGAGCGGCTCGGAGTCGAGGCCCAGCGCATCGAGCCGGGGCTTGGCCGTCTCGTAGGGCATCTGGTGGAGGATGCGGGCATTGAGGCTCGCGAGTTCGGCGGGATCGAAGCGGGCCGGGCCGTGCGAGACTTTGTCGAGCGCGAAGATTTCGGCGACGGCAGCCAGGCTGGGGTACGGCTCGAGCGGCAGGCTGGTGCCGGTGAGGACGGCCATGATTGCAACGGCCATCGGCTCGAAGCCCGCTTCGCGCAGCTCGGCCAGGGAGAGCGAGCCGAGGCGCTTGCTCAGGCCTTCGCCGTCGGCGCCGGTGAGGAGGTTGTGGTGTGCAAAGGCCGGGACCTTGCCGCCCAGCGCCTCGAAGATTTCGATCTGGGTGCCGGTGTTGGAGACGTGGTCCTCGCCGCGGATCACGTGGGAGATCGCGAGGTCGATGTCATCGACGACCGAGGGGAGCGTATAGAGATAGCTGCCATCGGCCCGGATCAACACCGGATCTGACATCGAGGCGGTGTTGACGGTCTGCGCGCCCTTGATCAGGTCGGTGAACTGCACCGGGCGGCCGTCCAGCTTGAAGCGCCAGTGGGGCCTGCGGCCCTCGGCCTCGTATTTCGCCTTCTGCTCGGGCGAGAGGTTGAGCGCGGCGCGATCGTAGATCGGGGGGCGACCGAGGAGGCGGGCGCGGCTGCGCTTGATGTCGAGTTCTTCCTCGGTCTCATAGGCCGGGTAAAGGCGGCCGGAGGCGATCAACTTGTCGCGGGCCGCGTCGTAGAGCGCGGTGCGGTCGGACTGGCGCACGCTCTGGTCGGGCGTGATGCCGAGCCAGTTGAGGTCCGTGTCGATGCCGCGGGCGAACTCCTCGGTCGAGCGGGCGGTGTCGGTGTCGTCGAGGCGCAGTATATACTTGCCGCCGGTGCCCCTGGCGAACAGCCAGTTGATCAGCGCCGGGCGGGCATTGCCCAGGTGCAGCCGCCCGGTGGGCGACGGCGCGTAGCGGACGATGGTCATTCGAGCCCCTGCGACACGAGCCGTGGCGCGGATTCGGCGGCTTCGGTCTCATCGCGAAAACCGTTGGTGATGGGGTAACGGCGGCCCAGCCCGAAGGCCTTGCGGGTGATTTTCACGCCCGGAGCCGACTGCCGGCGCTTGTATTCGGCGATGTAGAGCAGCTTTTCGATGCGCTTGACTAAGGTGCGATCGAAGCGACCATCGGCGCGCGCAACGACTTCGGCGACCGAGAGCTCGAGTTCGACGAGGCCGTGCAGGATCTCGTCGAGGATCGGGTACGGCGGGAGCGAATCCTGGTCGGTCTGGTTGGGACGCAGTTCGGCCGAGGGCGCCTTGTCGATGATGTTCTGGGTGATGACTTCGCCATCGGGCCCGAGGCAATCGGCGGGGCGGTGCTTGTTGCGCCAGTCGGCGAGCTCGTAGACACGCATCTTCAGCATGTCCTTGATCGGATTGAAGCCGCCATTCATGTCGCCATAGATGGTGGCGTAACCGACGGCCATTTCCGACTTGTTGCCGGTGGTGAGCAGCAGGCCGCCGAGCTTGTTGCTGACCGCCATGAGGTAGACGCCGCGCATGCGCGACTGGATGTTTTCCTCGGTAAGGTCCTGCGGACGGTTGCCGAAGACGGGCTGCAGTTCGGCGAGCGCCGCTTCGACCGGATCGCCGATCGAGACGACGTCGTACTTCACGCCGAGCCGGCGGGCGCAGTCCTCCGCGTCGGCGAGGCTTTCCTTGCTGGTGTAGCGGTAGGGCAGCATAAGGCAGTGGACGCGGTCGGACCCGAGCGCGTCGACGGCCATGGCGGCGACGACGGCGCTGTCGATGCCGCCCGAGAGGCCCAGCAGTACGGACTTGAAGCCGTTCTTTTCGACATAGTCGCGGAGGCCGAGGACGCAGGCGCGCCACGGGGCTTCATCGACGCTCGAAAGGGGCGTCACATGCGGATCGGTGCAGCGCCAGCCGTCCGGGGTGCGAGCCCAGTTCGAGTACATGATCTCAGGCTCGAAGCTCTTGGCCTGGACGACGAGGCGGCCGCCGGGCTCGATGCCGAAGCTCGCGCCGTCGTAGACGAGCTCGTCCTGGCCGCCGACCTGGTTGAGGTAGAGCAGCGGCACGTTGTCCTCGGCGACGCGGGCGGTGACGAGGTCGTAGCGGGTCTTCTGCTTGTTGCGCCAATAGGGCGAGCCATTGGGGCAGAGGAGGATGCGCGCGCCATTGTCGACCAGGTGAGCGCAGACGTCGGGGTGCCAGATGTCCTCGCAGATCGGGATGCCGATCGAGACGCCCTTGATGGTCACGGGCTCCTGGAGGTCGGCGCGTTCGAAGTAGCGCTTCTCGTAGAAGACGTCGTCATTGGGAAGTTCGCGCTTGTAACGCCGGGTGACGACGTGGCCGTTCTCGCAGATGAAGACGGCGTTGTAGAGCTTGTCGCGCTCCTCCCAGACCGAGGGCATGATGGCGGTGACGCCGGTGCCGGCGGTGGCAGCGGCGAACTCATCGACGGCGGCAATCGCATCGGCGACGAAACGCGGCTTGAACAGCAGGTCGTCGGGGAAATAGCCGGTGAGGAAAAGCTCGGAAAAGAGGAGGATGTCGGCGCCCTGCCCGGCCGCATCGGCCAGGGTCGATTTGGCGAGCGCAAGGTTCTGGCGGATCGCGCCGACAGTCGGGTTGAGCTGCGCGAGGGCGATACGAAGGCGATCGGTCACGGGAGTAGTCCGCCGGTGATGCGGGCGCCGACTGGGCGGCCCCAGGAAAATCGCGGCAAGACTTATCCGCTCACCCGGGAACGGGCAAGCGGACAGCCGGTTGCAGGTCTGATCGGCGGAATGCGGTCAGAACGAGTAGGTCAGCTCGGCGATGAGGCCGTAGCGGAGCGCCGAGAACGGGTTCTCGGTCTCGATATAGTCTTCCAGCGCGACGCTGGGAGCCGAATACGGCGGATCGTCGGGGATGAAGGTGCCCGGATTGTCCGGATCCTCGACTTCCTGGTAGATCGGCGGGGTGACCTCGGCGCCGCTATAGGTGGCGTCGTAGGTGCCCTGCACGTACCAGGCACGGCCACCGACGCGGAACACCACATTGTCCATGGGCTTGAAGCCGGCCATCACTTCGCCCATCGCGCCGTAGCCCCAGCCGTCGATTTCGGTCGGGGAGGTCTTGAAGAAGTACGGAGCGCACAGGGCCGGATCGGGATCCGAACAGCCCGGATACTGGGCCGGATCGTCGCCGATCGCATGACCGCCGATGACGCCGCTGATGGTGGCAAAGGGTACCGCCGCGACTTCGGCGCTGATGTCGAAAGTATCGCTGATCTCGGCTTTTCCGCTGATGCCGAGGCGCAGCATGTGCAGGATGATCTGGTCATCGACGCTGTCGCCGCCGACCGCCCACACGCCCGTATCCTCGTCGTAGTCGATGGCGCCGTCGATCACGGCGTAGTTGGCGCGATCGGTGCGCGGCGAATTTTCCCAGTAGTTGTAGCCGATGAAGGCGCCCATGCCGTTGCCTTCGCCATCGCTGATGGCGTTCCAGCCGAAATCGGCGCCGCCATAGGCAATGGTGCCGTCGACGATATCGGCGTCCGCATAGGGATCGGAGTAGGTGCCGGAGATCGCGGCGGTGTAGCCGAGCCAGCCCTTGCCGTAGGTGCTGGTGGCGTCATCCTCGACGCGCAGATGCAGTTCTACCGAGTGCGAGGTGTCTTCGGTCTCGAAGTCGCCCGCGGAGCCGAGGTTGAAGCTCTGGGCACCCCATGAGTACCAGTAGCGCAGACCCGTCTCCATATGCAGGCCATCGGTCTGGTCGCCGACTTCGGACCACTCGTAGGGCTCCATCGAATAGCCGTCGCGATAGATGTCTGCAGGGTTCTCACCCCAGTCGGCAGCGACGACCGGCCCGCTGATTGCGGCAGCGGCGGCAAGGGCGAACATGCTCGTGGCCAAACGGAACATGGGAAACTCCGGGACAAGTACTGGACCCGTTTATGCCCCGTTAGGGTTAATGTTCCGCTAAATAGCGATGCACTTTGCGAACGAAACGTGGTTCAAGCGCTTCCAAACCAATGATCCGGTAACCGATCATCGATTTCCCCAGCTTCATTGCCGCCATGCGGAAACTTCCTGCAACCATGGGCGGGGTACGGGAGTTGGGCGGACAGGAACGGAAACTGCACCAAGGCATAGGGAAATGAGTTGTAAGGTTCTGGTGGTGGAGGACGAGATTTTCGTCGCCACCGAGTTGGAAAGCCTGTTGTACGACCTGGGCCACCAGCCGGTCGGGATTGCAGCGGACAGCCGGAAGGCGCTGGAGCTGGCGCGCGACGCCGAGCTCGCGTTCGTCGACCTGAACCTGGTCGACGGCCCTACCGGCATCGAGGTCGGCAAGAAGCTCGCCGATAGCGGGATCACCGTGGTGTTCATGACGGCCAATCCGGCGCAGCTTGGCGACGGCGTGCCGGGCACAATCGGGGTCATCCCCAAGCCGGTCGAAGACAGCGAGCTCCGCCAAGCGGTGGAATTCGTCGTGGCCGTGCGCAACCGCCAGGCGGCGGCCGTCAAGCCGCCACGCCGACTCAAGCTGTTTGGTCAGCTGCCCGGGCTCGAGGCTCACGCGTAAGTTCGGCCTTGCGTCGCAGCATCTGCTGCGGCAGCCGGACTTCGACCTCCAGCCCGCCCTCCCCATACCGCCGCTCAATGCGGCCATGGAGCTGGCCCTCTACACTCAGCGATATCAACTTCGAGCCGAAGCCCGACGATGAAGGCTGGTGGGCGGCGGGGCCGCCGACTTCACTCCAGGTCAGACGATAATCTTCACCGTCGAAGGCCGTGGTGATGACTATTCTTCCGTCAGGACGCGACAACGCGCCGTACTTCGCGGCGTTGGTCGCGAGCTCATGGAACAGCAGTGCCAGGGGGGTCGCGGCGCCGTCGTCGATCTCGGCGTCCGGCCCGTCGAAGGTCACCCGCTCGATCTCGCCGACGCGATAGGGCTGCAGCAATTCGAACACCAGCGCACGCAGCGAGCTCGGATTGGCCCGCGGCATCGACCCGCGCGAATGCGGGCGGACGAAGTCATGGGCCCGGCCGAGCGCAAGGATGCGGCCACGCAGGCGTTCGGCGAAGTCGGTCGCTTCCGGGTGCGAGCGAGCAGCCAGGCTGACGATGCCGCCGATCACGGCGAAGATGTTCTTGATCCGGTGGCTCAGTTCCTGCGCAATCACCTCGCGCTCTTCCTGGACGAGCTTGGTCTCGTGGATGTCGGTGCAGGTGCCGAACCAGCGCACGATACGTCCGGCCGCATCGCGCATGGGGAGCGCGCGACCGAGCACCCAACGGTGCTCGCCCGAGTGATGGCGTAGCCGATATTCGATGTAGTAGGGCTCGCCGGTTGCGAGGGAATGGCGCCAGACCTGCCAGGCACGCTGCTGGTCGTCGGGGTGGAACATGCCATTCCAGCCTTCGCCGTCGGTCGAGCCGGCGGGCACGCCCGTGTATTCGTACCAGCGCGCATTGTAGTAGTCGTGGTAGCCGTCCGGCAGGGTGGACCAGACCATCTGGGGCATGGTGTCGGCGAGGAGGCGGAAGCGCTCCTCGCTCTCAACCAGCTGCGCGGCAATCTCGCGTTCGGCAGTGATATCGACGATGGCGCCGGGCAGCCGGATGGCGCGGCCGTCACTGTCGGTAATGACGCGGCCGGAGGCGACGACCCAGCGCGTCTTGCCGTCACGGCCCGCAACCCGGTATTCGAAGCGGACAGGACCGGCATCCTTGAGCGCCGCATCGATCTCAGCCGTCACCCGACTGCGATCGTCGTTGTGCATGGAGGCAAAGAACGTGTCGATCGGCAGGCCTACCGCCGCCTGCCCCGGCGACACGCCGAACAGCGCGGCGAAGCGTTCGTCGGCGGTGACCCGGTTCTCCACAATGTCCCAGTCCCAGGTACCGACCATGCCCGAGGCATTCAGCGCCAGGTCCAGCTTCTCGCGGTTTTCGGCGAGGGCCTGCTCGGCGAGCACCTGGCTGGTCGTCTCCTGGACAATGGCGAGTACGGCAAGGCCCGATCCGTCGTCGTCGAGGACCGGGGAGTAGTCGAGGTTCAGCCAGACATCCTCGGCTGCGCCATTGCGATAGAAGGTGAACTTCTGGCTGCCGAACTCGATCGACTCGCCGGCGAGCACACGATCGATGATGTCGCGGTTGAAATCGGCGACTTCCGGCCAGCTCTCGAGCACAGAGGTGCCCAGGGTACCCGGATGGCGGGCGCCTGCGATCGGAGCGTAGGCGCTGTTGTAGAGCATGATCCCGTGGCGGCCGATCAACAGGCACATCGGCGCAATCGAGGTCATGATCAGGCGCGATGAACTGCGCAGGGCCTCGGGCCAGGTGGCGATCGGCCCGAGCTCGGTGCTCGACCAATCGAAGCTGTTGGCCAGCTGCATGACCGGGTCACGATCGAGTCGCGCCTTGGCTTCGGGCGTGGCTCGCGGAAAGAAGGAACGTGGCATCGGTCACCGTCGGCGCTGACGCGCGCCCAGTGGCCGCACACATGCGCGGCCAGCGAAGAAGAACGCGTCACAAACGCGTTGGTTTCACTCGGCGGCGATAATTCTTTCGCTGCGTGCCGGACGCTGCGAGCGCAGTTCCTCGGCGACGAGGAAGGCAAGCTCGAGGGCCTGGCTGGCGTTGAGGCGCGGGTCGCAATAGGTGTGGTAGCGATCCTGCAGCCCGGCCTCGGTGATGGCCGCGACGCCGCCGCCGGTACATTCGGTGACGTCGTCGCCGGTCATCTCGATATGGATGCCGCCGGCATAGGTGCCCATGGAGCGGTGGATGTCGAAGAAGCTCTTCACTTCGCTCATCACGCGCTCGAAGGGGCGGGTCTTGTAACCGTTCGAGGCCTTGACGGTGTTGCCGTGCATCGGGTCGGAGCACCAGACGACGACCTTGCCTTCGCGCTCGACCGCTTCGATCAGGCGCGGCAGGTGCTCGTTGATCTTGTCCGAGCCGAAGCGCGAGATCAGCGTGATGCGGCCCGCCTGGTTGTCCGGGTTCAGCCGGTCGATGATGCGCAGCAGGTCATCGGCGCCGAGGCTGGGGCCGCACTTGACTCCAACGGGATTGCGGATGCCGGCGAAGTATTCGACATGCGCGCCGTCAGGCTGGCGGGTGCGGTCGCCGATCCACAGCATGTGGCCGGACGTGGCGTAATACTCCCCGGTGATCGAGTCGCGGCGGGTCAGCGCCTCCTCGTAACCGAGCAGCAGCGCCTCGTGGCTTGTATAGAACTTGGTCTCGCGCAACGCCGGCGTATTGTCGGAGTTGAGGCCGAGGGCGCGCATGAAGTCGATGGCGTCGTCGATCTTCTGGGCCAGTTCCTCGAAACGCGGGTAGGCCGTGGTGTCCTTCATGAAGCCCATGGTCCACTCGTGGACACGGGTCAGGTCGGCATAGCCGCCGGAGGCGAAGGCGCGGAGAAGGTTCAGCGTTGCGGCCGACTGGCGATAGGCCAGCAGCAGGCGCTCGGGATCGGGAATGCGGGCGGCCTCGGTGAAGGCGATGTCGTTGATGATGTCACCACGATAGGACGGCAGCGTCACGCCATCGATGGTCTCGGTATCGGCCGAGCGCGGCTTGGCGAACTGGCCGGCGATGCGGCCGACCTTCACCACGGGCTTGGATGCTCCGTGGGTCAAAACGATCGCCATCTGGAGGAAGACGCGGAAGAAGTCGCGAATGTGGTCGGCACCGTGCTCGGCGAAGCTCTCGGCGCAGTCGCCGCCCTGGAGGAGGAAGGCTTTACCCTCGGCCACGTCGGCCAACTGGTGCTTCAGCTCACGCGCCTCGCCGGCAAAGACCAGCGGCGGGAACTTGCGCAACTGCGCCTCGGCGGCCTCGAGCTTCGCATTGTCCGGATAGGTCGGCACCTGCAGGATAGGCCGGTCGCGCCAGCTTTGCGGTGTCCAATTGGTCGTCGGCATAGTCACTACCTCCCGGTCGGGCGCGTCCTATCAGGCGATTGGGGCGGTGTGAAGCCTGTGTATCCGCCCTGGTGGGGCGGTGCCCGTGGTCGCCCCTCCACCAGCTGCGCCGGTCCCCCTCCCCCGCTTCGCAGGGGAGGATGTAGAAGCGCGCTACTGCTTCGCCCCGTCCCGGTAGACGTAGCTGGGCTTCTTGAAGGTCACGAGCTCTTCGGCGGCGGTCGGGTGCATGGCGATGGCGCGGTCGAAATCGGCCTTACTGGCGTTCATGCCCATGGGGATCGCGGCCATCTGGATGATCTCGGCTGCGCCGGGACCGATGACGTGGACACCGAGCACCCTGCCCCCGTCCTTGAGCGTGATTAGCTTCATGAGCATGCGCTCGGACTTGAGCGAGAGCGTATTCATCATCGGCCGGAAGCGGGTGACGTAGACGTCGATATCGCCATGCGTTGCCGCGTCGTGCTCGGCGAGACCGACGGTTGCGACCTCGGGCTCGGAGAAGACGGCGGTGCCATATAGCGAAAGGTCGACCTCCGTCGGCTTGTCGCCGAACTGGGTGTCGGCAAAGGCCTGGCCTTCGCGGATGGCGACCGGGGTCAGCTGCACGCGGTTGGTGACGTCGCCCACGGCGAAGATCGAGGGCACGTTGGTGCGCGAGTATGTATCGACCATGATGGCGCCGACATGATCGAGCGTAACGCCGGCGGTCTCGAGGCCCAGATGGGCTGTGTTGGGCCGGCGGCCCGTCGCGAACATGACCGCGCCGAACGGGGCTTCTACACCATCTGAGAAGGTGACGCGGATATCGTCGCCCGCCTTGCTCAAGCGGGTGACGTTGGTCTGGTAGATGCGCTTTATGCCATGGGCTTCGAGCCCAGCATCAAGGCCTTCGCGCAGATCCTCGTCGAAGCCGCGCAGCACGCGATCGCCGCGATAGACGATGGTCGTCGCGACGCCGAGGCCGGCGAAGATGGTGGCGAATTCGGTCGCGACATACCCACCGCCCTCGATGAGGATCGAGTGCGGCAGCTTTTCGAGGTGGAATGCCTGGTTGGACGTGATCCCCAGTTCCTTGCCCGGAATCTCAGGGATGAACGGGTGCGCACCGGTAGCGACGAGGATGTTCTTTGCCTGGAGTTCGCGACCGGACTTCAGCAGCCTGACGGTGGTGGGTCCGGTGACAACCGCGCGGTCGCGGATGATCTCGGCGCCGGGGCGCTCGAGGCCGGCCACATAGGCCGCTTCGAGCCGAGCGATTTCCTTGTCCTTGTTGGCGACGAGGGTCGCCCAGTCGAAGGTTGGTGCGCCAACGTCCCAACCGAAGCTGGGAGCGATCTCGAACAGGTCCTTGTAGCGGGCTGCGTAGACGAAGAGCTTCTTGGGCACGCAGCCACGGATCACGCAGGTCCCGCCAATGCGGTACTCCTCGATGATGGCAACCCGGGCGCCGTAGCCGGCGGCGATGCGCGCGGCGCGCACTCCCCCCGAGCCGGCGCCGATCACAACGAGATCGTAAGTCTCGCTCATCGCAATGCACTCCAAAAAGAAAAAGCCCCGCTCACCGGCGGGGCTTCATGCACATAGGTGTTGGAGGCTCAGGTGTCGATACCCTTGGCCTTGAGGTCCGCGCGCACGGCGGCAAAGAACTCGCGACCGAGGTTAGACGTGTACACGTCCAGAACCCGCTTGTTGCTCTCGTTAATCTGGACGTTGGCTTTGGCAAGCTTCTGGCCTATCGGGCTCTCGTAGAAGGCAACGATCTGCTGCAGTTCCTCGACGGTGAAGACCAGCGCGTAGTTGCGCGCAAACTGGTCGAAAAGGTCGCCCTTCCTGTTCTTGTAGGACTCGATGACCTTCCCGATGGTCTCATTGAGAGGGGCAGCAATCTCCGGGTTCTGCGCCAACAGCGTACGATAGCTGCGGATACCGGCAGTGACCAGAATTGCCTCGTAAACGCCGCCCGAGTCGGTCAGGTCGACATACTTGCGGGCGAGCGCCAGATGCTCTGGCGCGATTTCCTGCACTTGCTGGGCCTGCGCAGGTACGGTCGCGAAGGCGGCAAGCAAGGCGAACAGCACAGCGGCCAGAACGGGCACGCGCTTGAGTCTCATGGTCATTGGCCAGTTGCTCACAGAATGTTGGCTCATTGAAGGTTTCCCGGACTAGCCTCTAGCCGAGCCCGCTTCAGCCGTCCAGAACGTCGACGCGATCCGGGCCGGCAACGTAGGCGCGGCGGCAGAGGCCGATGAACAGCCCGTGCTGTACCACCCCCGGCACCTCGAGCAGGCTGCTCGCGAGCGCTTCTGGCTGAGGAATACGGCCAAAAAAAGCGTCGAGGATCGCGTGACCGCCATCGGTCACGTAGGGCGTGCCGTCGGGCCTGAGACGGCGACGGATCCCGCCTTCGGCGTTGAAGCGGGCCATCACACGCTGAATGGCGGCGGTGGTTGCACCCAACCCGAAATGGTCGACTTCGATGGGCAGCGGGAAACGGCCAAGCATTTCGACATGCTTGGACTGGTCGGCGATGACCACCATGCGCTCGGACGCTGCGGCAACAATCTTCTCGCGCAGCAGCGCGCCGCCGGCGCCCTTTATCAGCGCCAGCCCGGGGCCGATTTCGTCGGCACCATCGACGGTGAGATCGAGTTCGGGCGTCGCGTCGAGGTCAGTGAGAGGGATGCCGAGTGATGCGGCCTGCGCGTGCGTCGCCTCGGAGGTGGGAACGCAGACGACATCGAGGCCGCCGGCCACGGCTTCGCCCACGAGATCGACAAAGTGTTTCGCTGTCGAGCCGGTGCCGAGGCCGAGCTTCATGCCCGGGCGCACTTCAGCCATGGCCGCTTTGGCAGCCCGCCATTTCGGATCGATGGTCATGCTCGCCCTCCCTGGCCGCCACTAGGCAGGGCGGCGCAGGGCTGTCAACCCGACTGGCTCACGCAGAGGTGAACGGAATTGTCGCTTAGTGGCAACACAATGTGTGGTTGGTGTTAGCAGTTTGTCCGAATCGTGGCATGGCCGGCTTGCCGGGTGCAAAGAACAGTCTATCAACCATTCTATCAGCGGGCGCTGCAGAGCGGCCCAGACGTGAAGAGGCGCGGTTTGAAGAACATGTCCAAGATCAAAGTAGTGATTGCTGGCCTATTGGTCGCGATCCTCGGTTTGTCGCTTGTGGGTCCGGCGAATGCCGCCCGCGTCTACAACACCGAAACCAAGCGCTGGGAAGAGGCTACGGTCGCCACGAGCGGCCGGCGCGGCAGCCCAATCGCCAAGGCCATCGTCGACTACGACACCAAGTACAAGCCCGGCTCGATCATCGTCGAAACCGGTGAGCGCCGGCTCTACCTGGTGCTCGATGACGGCAAGGCGATGCGTTACGGTATCGGTGTGGGCCGCGAGGGCTTCACCTGGTCGGGCACCAACAAGATTACCCGCATGGCCGAGTGGCCGGGCTGGACGCCGCCGGCGGCGATGCGCAAGCGCGTTCCCGACCTGCCGGCCTATATGCCTGGTGGCCCGGAGAACCCGCTGGGTGCCCGCGCGCTCTACATCGGCTCGACCCTGTACCGCATCCACGGCACCTCGGAGCCCTGGACGATCGGCCAGGCGGTTTCGTCGGGCTGCATCCGGCTCACCAATGAAGACGTGACCGATCTCTATGAGCGCGTGCGTGTTGGCGCGACCGTGATCGTTCACTAGGACTTGCCGCAACCACGTTTCGAGAGGGCCGGTTCAGTCGAACCGGCCCTTTTGTATTGGACTGGGTGGGGGTAGAAGAGAGGCATGTCCGTGACGCTTCTCTCCCAGCCGAACATTGCTCCTCGCCACTCAGACGCCCGTCCGCTGATCGACCGCTATGGCCGGCAGATCACGTACCTGCGCGTGTCGGTGACGGATCGCTGCGATTTCCGCTGCGTCTATTGCATGAGCGAGCACATGACCTTCCTTCCCAAGAAGGAGGTGCTAAGCTTTGAAGAGATCGACCACATCGTCACCGCGTTCGTCGCGCGCGGGGTCCGCAAGGTCCGGCTGACCGGCGGTGAGCCGCTGGTGCGACGCGACATCATGGAGTTGGTCGAAAAGATCGGCGGGCACCTGGGGCATGGGCTCGAGGAGGTGACGCTCACCACCAATGGCAGCCAGCTGCGCCGTCATGCCGAGCGGCTGGCCGCGGCGGGGGTAAAGCGTATCAACGTGTCGCTCGATACGCTCGACGAGCAGCGCTTTGCCGAGATCACGCGGCGCGGCCGGATTGCCGATGTGCTGGACGGGATCGATGCGGCGGCGGAGGCTGGGCTCAGGATCAAGGTCAACATGGTCGCGATGCGCGGCGTGAATGATGACGAGATCGAGCCGATGCTGCACTGGGCGCATGGCCGCGGTTTCGGGCTGACGCTGATCGAGGGCATGCCGCTGGGCGAAGTGGGCATCGATCGGGTCGACAGCTATTTGCCACTGAAGGAACTGCGCGAGCGGCTCAAGGCGAAGTACACGCTGGAGCCGACCGACCACCGCACCGGCGGGCCGTCACGCTACGACTATGTGGCGGAGACCGGCGGGCTGATCGGCTTCATCACGCCGATGAGCCACAATTTCTGCGAGAGCTGCAACCGGGTGCGGCTCACGGCCACCGGGCAGCTCTATATGTGCCTCGGCCAGGACGACATGATCGACCTGCGCGGCGCGATCCGCGAGGGCGGGCCAGAGGCGCTCGACGCGGCGCTCGACCGGGCCATGCTGCTGAAGCCCAAGGGGCACGATTTCGTGCTCGAGCGCGGGCGCGAGGGGCCGGCGGTGAGCCGGCATATGAGCGTTACCGGCGGGTGAGCGGTCGGCTCTGACCGGTAGACGCTCCGACGCTTTATCGGTGCTTGTGGTCGCCCCCTCCACCAGCTTCGCTGGTCCCCCTCCCCCGCTGCGCAGG
>JAESFU010000333.1_pt1 | contig 34620 bp, 34 predicted proteins | sample 9269461 | NCBI WGS metagenome assembly JAESFU01 (sample SAMN14502556, study PRJNA617107) | algae metagenome | isolation source: Stenomitos rutilans HA7619-LM2 and co-occurring heterotrophs from cave walls | place: USA: Waikapalae cave, Hawaii | collected 2009-07-28
ATGACCTGCGTGTCGAGATCAAGCGGCTGCACCAGCGGCTCAAGAACACCATGATCTACGTCACGCACGACCAGATCGAAGCCATGACGCTCGCCGATCGCATCGCGATCATGAAGAACGGCGTCATCCAGCAGCTGGCCGATCCGCACACCATCTACAACAAGCCCAAGAACCTGTTCGTCGCGGGCTTCATCGGCTCGCCGTCGATGAACTTCCTCAAGGGCGACCTGAGCGGTGGCGCGATCAACGTCTCGGGCACCACGATCCCGCTCGCCAACTACGCCTTTGAAGGTCCGGCCAGCGGCACCGCCGTGCTCGGCATCCGCCCCGAGCACGTGGCGATCGGCGAGGATGCGCGTCGCATGCCGTTCCAGATCGAGAGCGAAATCGAGATCGTCGAGCCGATGGGCGCCGATACCGTCGCCTGGACCAAGGTCGGCGGGCAGCAGCTCACGTTCCGCGCCGCGGCAGAGGTTCACCTCGAGCCGGGCCAGAAGGTGCTGATCGGGTTCGATCCGTCGCGCGGTTCGGTGTTCAACGCCGACAGCGGCGAACGCATCTGACCTTTCGGCTTACTGGCCTTACCCCGCGCGTAGCGATACGACCGGGGAGGGTGTAGAGCCCACGCAACAAACAGCCGCCCCGGCCAAACCGGGGCGGACGCTTTACGGGAGGACGAACGTTGGATTTTTCGTTTCAGCTCTATAGCGCGCGCAATTTTCCGCCGCTCGACGGGGTACTCGGCCGCATCGCCAAGCTCGGCTACAAGCAGGTCGAGGGTTTTGGCGGCCTCTACGCCGACGCGGACAATCTCGCCGCGGCGCTCAAGGCGAACAACCTTACTATGCCGACCGGCCATTTCGGCCTCAGTCAGCTGCTCGATACCGATACGGCGCTGAAGACCGCCGAGACGCTGGGCATGAAGTTCCTCTATTGCCCGGCCATTCCGAAGGAAGACCGCGAAAACCAGCCGGCATCGAAGTGGGTGCAACTGGGCGAGACGTTGGCCAAGCTGGGCGAGACCTTCCGCTCGCGTGGCTTCGGCTTCGGCTGGCACAACCACGCCTTCGAGTTCGTCCCGACCGCGGACGGCCAGCTGCCGATGGACATCCTGCTCCAGACCGCGGCCCACAACGAGTGGGAGATGGACGTCGCCTGGGTGGTCAAGGGCGGGCAGGATCCGATCACCTGGATCAAGAAGCACGGCAGCAAGATCAATGCCGTTCACGTCAAGGACATCGCGCCGGAAGGCCAGAACGCCAACGAGGACGGCTGGGCCGATGTCGGTCATGGCACGCTCGACTGGCAGGCGCTCGCCACCGCCATCAAGCAGCACACCAATGCCCGCTACTGGGTGATGGAGCACGACAACCCGGCCGATGTGGACCGGTTCGCCTCGCGCTCGATCGCCTCCGTCAACGCCTGGAAATAAGAGAAGACCAATGGATATCGGCTTTCAGCTCTACAGCGCCCGCAACTACCCGCTTGCCGAGGTGCTCAAGAAGGTCGCCGCGCTCGGCTACACCCATGTCGAGGGTTATGGCGCGCTCTACGCCAATCCCGATCCGGCGGCGCTGAAGGCCCTGCTCGACCAGAACGGGCTCACCATGCCGACCGCGCATATCTCGATCGACGACCTGCGCGATACGGCAAAGACCTTGAAGCTCGCCGAAACGCTGGGCATCAAGGTCGCGGTCTGCCCCTGGCTCGCGCCCGAGCAGCGCCCGACTTCGGCCGATGGCTGGAAGACGTTTGGCGCTGAGCTGCAGAAGATCGGCAAGCCGCTGCAGGATGCCGGCCTGATCTTTGGCTATCACAACCACGATTTCGAGTTCGCGACCTATGACGGCAAGTACGCCATGGACATCCTGCTCGAGGCTGCCCCGGCGGTGAACGTCGAAGCCGACGTCGCCTGGATCGTCCGCGGTAAGGCCGACCCCGCAACCTGGCTGCCCAAGTTCGGCGACCGGATCGTCGCGGTCCACGTCAAGGACCTCGCTCCCGCCGGGCAGGCAGAGGACGAGGGTGGCTGGGCCGATGCCGGCCACGGCACTGTCGGCTGGCAGAAGCTTTGGCCGATCGTACGCAAGCAGACCAAGGCCCAGTATTTCGTCGCCGAACACGACAACCCGAACGATATCGACCGCTTCGCCTCGCGCTCGATCGCCTTCATCAAGTCCCTCGGAGCCTGATCAAAATGGCAAAGACCTATGGCGTCGGCATCATGGGTGCCGGCAATATCTCGGCCGCCTACCTTCGCCTCGCGCCGCTGTTCAAGAACCTCGAAGTCCGCGCCGTCGCCGACATCCTGCCGGCCGCAGCGCAGAAGCGGGCCGAGGAATTCAGCGTCGCCGCGCAGACGCCGGATGAGCTGCTCAAGAACTCCGAGATCGACGTGATCGTGAACCTCACGATCCCCTCGACCCACTTCTCGGTGTCCAAGGACATCCTCACTGCTGGCAAGCACGCCTACTCGGAAAAGCCGTTCGTGCTGTCGGTGGAAGAGGGCCTCGCGCTCAAGAAGCTCGCCGCCGAGCGCAAGCTCAAGGTCGGCTCGGCTCCGGATACATTCCTTGGCGGCGCGCACCAGCAGGCCCGCCAAATCATCGACTCGGGCAAGATCGGCAAGATCGCCTCGGGCACCATGCACGTGATGAGCCGCGGCATGGAGCACTGGCATCCGAACCCGGACTTCTTCTTCCAGCCTGGCGGCGGCCCGATCCTCGATCTTGGCCCGTACTACATCACCGACCTCATCAGCCTCGTCGGCCCGATCAAGCGCGTCACCGCCTTCACCGGCATGGCCCGCACCGAGCGTGAAGTGACCGCCGAAGGCCCGTTCAAGGGGACGTTCATCAAGGTCGGCACGCCGACGACGATCCACGCGATCCTCGAGTTCCACAACGGGGCGCTCATCACACTGGGCGCCAGCTGGGACGTTGCGAGCCACGGCCACCACAATATCGAGCTCTACGGCACGCAGGGCTCGGTCTATGTGCCCGATCCGAACTTCTTCAACGGCGATGTGACGGTTTCCGATCTCGCCGGCACCAAGGAGAAGGTGACCCCCTGGGATCACCCGTTCGGCGTCGCCAACCAGAACCTCGATACCCCGACCCCGCGTGCCAATTACCGCAATGCGGGCCTCTCGGACATGATGGACTCGATCGAGACCGGCAAGAAGGCGCGCTGCGACCTCGACGTGGCGCTCCACGCCGTCGACGTCATGGTGTCGATCCTCAAGGCCGGCGAAACCGGCCAGGTTATCACGCTCCAGACCACCTGCGAACGGCCGGCTGCCTTCGGCCCGGCCGAGGCCCGCGCGCTGCTTAAGTAGGCGCTGGCGCCAGAGGTAACAAAGAAGGCCCGGGAGCGATCCCGGGCCTTCTTGCTATTGAGGCGTGTGTGCGGTGCCCTCAGGGCTGAACGACACCGCTCACCACCTCGTAGCTCGCCTTTGGATAGATGCCCTTGGGCAGGTTCGGCGCGATATGGGCGGCAAAGAACCGGCCCGAAGCCTCGCGGCTCTCCCACAGCTCCACCACGCGCCAGCCGGTCGGCGTCGCATGCGCGGTGTGCATCAGGAAGCCCGGTGCGTTCCGGAGCGCGTCCAGCACGCGGGGGAGCATGGCCTCATAACCCTCACGGGTCTGGCCGGCGATTTCGGCCGTCATCAGAACAGTCATGTCCCACTCCTCAACCCGAGAACCCGCCGGCGCGAAGGAAGGCTTCCTCGTCGCTGGTGGTTTCGCGACCAAGGATCGCGTTGCGGTGCGGAAAGCGGCCGAAACGCTTGATCGTTTCGGTGTAGCGCCGCGCACGCACGGTCCATGGCTCGCCCAGATGCGCGATCAGCTCGTGACCCCGCTCGTGGTCGGCCAACCGTTCGGAATGGCCGAACGGCATGTAGCAGAACATGCGGATGTCGCGGTGGATCAGCATATCCTGGCCCCAGGCGGTCATCAGCGTCGCGATCCGGTGCGCATGCGCGTCCGTCGCGTACATCTTCGGCGTGCCGCGGAAGGCGTTGCGCGGGAACTGGTCGAGCAGGATCAGCAGCGCCAGCGAGCCCGCAGGCGTAACCGTCCAGCCGTCGAGCTCGCCATCGGCCGCTTCCTCGTAAAGCTCGAGGAAACGCTCGCGGAACAGCTCGTCAAAGGCCGGAGTGCCGGCGAACCACAGCTCGCGCCCGGCCTCGCGCCAGAACGCGATCACTTCGAGTGCCTCGGGCGCCGTTTCGGTTGCGGCCAGCATCAGCGCTTGTCCTGCGGCCTGGGGGCGGGCAGGGCGGGCAGCCGAGGCTTCTCCGGGATCGAGGTGATCCGCGGGTCGATCGTGAAATGCTGGGTCAGCCGATCTCCGATCAGCATGAATTGCACGTACATTGTCAGTCTCCATCAGGTGCCGCCCCGTTGGCGGGCTGATGCCAGATTGAGCCGTCCTGCAGCCAGTGGTATGATTTCAGCAATATGCTGCACGAAATCGACCTATCCCGCGCCGACCTCAATCTGCTGGTCCTGTTCGAAGCGGTGCTCGACGAGGGCCATGTGGGGCGCGCGGCGCAACGGCTGAACCTGTCGCCTTCGGCCGTCAGCCACGGCTTGTCGCGGCTGCGCCAGCAGCTGAACGATCCACTGTTCCTCAAGACCCCGCGCGGCGTCGTGCCCACCGAACGGGCCAAAGCGCTGGCCGAGCCGATCGCCGATATTCTCGCGCGCGTCCGCCAGGTCGTCGCCAGCGCCGAGCCGTTCGATCCGGCGACCAGCCGGCGGCGCTTCCTCATCGGTTCGCCCGATGGCAGCTCCATCGTCTCGCTCCCGGCGCTGCTCCGTCACCTCGCGCAACACGCGCCCGGCATCGATATCGGCTCGCGCCAGATCATGGCCGACGTCGCGCTCGGCCGCCCGTGGGACAATGTGTTCCGCCAGCTCGACGAGCGCCGAGTCGATGTCGCCATCGTCACGTTCGGCGAGGTACCCTCACGCTTCGTGTCGCGCCCGCTCTACGACAACGGCTTCGTCGTCGTCACCCGCCGCGACCACCCGTTTGCGCTCGATCCGACACTCGATACCTATTGTGCCGGCCGGCACCTCGTCGTCTCGACAAGCGGCGATACCTCGACCTTCACCGGCGACCTGCTCGCCAGCCTCGGCCGTACCCGCCGGGTGCAGGCGACCGTGCCGCATTTCATCCTCGCCATTGCGGCCGTGGCGGAGAGCGACCTCATCGCCACCATCCCCGAAAGCGTCGCGCGCGAATACGCTCCGCGCTTCGATCTCGCGCTCACGCCGGTCCCGTTCGATGCGGGTGAGCCGAGCCACATCCGGCTCGTCGCGCCACGCGCCGCGCTCATGGACGAGGGGATCGTCTGGTTGATGGACCTGATCGAGAGGCTCAGTGCGGCGGAACGCGGCTGAGCCGCGCGGCGGCCCAGAAGCAGAGCACCATGGCGATCGCGATCACCAGCATGGCGATCAGCGTCCCCGTATAGCCGCCGGTCTCGGTCATGATCCAGGCCGCCGCCAGCGGACCCACCGCCCGCGCCAGCAACATGGCGGTATTGATCGCCCCGGAGATCGCGCCATAGCCCTCGCGCGACACCATTTCGGGCACCGAGATGCCGCGGACGATCGTCATGATGCCCGTGCCCGTTCCGTAGATCACCGTGGCGAGGCAGGCGATCGCCAGCCAGTGCGGCCCGAACAGCAGCAACAGCACGCAGGCGGGAAAGCAGAGCACGATGATCGAGCCCAAATGCCTGGCGGTGAGCTTGGGGGCGAACAGGCTGATCAGGAAGCGCCCGCCGACCTGCGCCGGCCCGATCAAGGCGATGGCGAAAACGATGCTCGCTGCGTCGAGCCCACGTTCCTGGAACAGCGGATAGAGGTGATAGGTCAGGGCGGAAAAGAACATGGCGAAGAAGCCGAACGCCGCTGCCAGCGCCCAGAACACCGGCCGCTTCAGCGCGGCGATCAAGGCGGCATTGCGCTCGCCATTGGCCGCATGGACGGGCCGATACTGGTCCTTGGCCGGCTGGATCACGGTGAAATACAGCCCGCCACAGATCACGATATTGATCGCGCCCAGCACCTGCAGCGTCCCGCGCCAGCCCACCTGCATCATCAGCAGCTCGACCAGCGGGAAGAAGATGGTCGAGGCAAAGCCCGCCCACAGGGTCACCGCCGTGATCCCTGGCCGGGCGTGCAGCGGTCCGGCGCGCCGGGCGACGACCGCAAAGGCCGGCTCGTAGAGCGTCGCCGCCTGCATGGCGCCAATTCCGCCAACCAGCACGTAGTAGGCGACGAGGTCACCGACGAAGCTCCAGCCGATGAGCAGCAGGCCCGCCAGCACGGAAGCGCCGGCCATCACCCACCGCCCATAGCCGCGATCGATGGCAGTGCCTACCGGCACAGCAGCCAGCGCCGAGAGCAGCATGCCGAGCGTCGCTGCGCCGTAGATCTGCGTGTTGGACCAGCCGAGATCACCCTCCATCGCCGCCGCCATCTGCGGGAACGCATAGTAGAGCGAGCCCCACGAGCAGATCTGCGCGATACCGATGCCGGTGATGAAGGGGCTGGTGCCCTTGACGGGAACCGGCGAGGCATCAGCCTCGGTCATAGGGGAGAACCCGGAGTGAAAGTGGTCGGCGACGCTCATAGGGCCGCGCGCGTCTTCCGACAATGGCTGTTCGTGCTAGCAACAGGCTGATCTTGGCGCGCAGCATGCCGCATTTGCCAGCAGCTCGGCGCGATGGCGTGGCTTGCAGATCGCCGGGCGCTCGCCGAGCTGCACCACGGCTTCAGTCTCGGTGAAGTCGATGCCCCCGACGTCATAGACCTGCATGGCTTCGTGCGGCCGGCTGACCTCGATGGTCACCCGCGCATCGGCGGCGAGGCGCAGCTTGCTACCGACCTGGCCGAGGATGCCGCGAAACTTTCCGACCCTGAGGAAGGTCTCGCCATCCTTGGCAGGAATGTCCTCGATCTGCAGGATTGTCTCCTGCCACGCGTCGGGGTTGCCGCCGCAATCGAGGGTGAGGAAGGAGCCGGCCTTCACCTCCGTCACATGATACCCCGGCTGGATGCGCCGCCCGCCAAACTCGAACACCAGCGCCTTTCCGTCATGTGGTGCGAGCAGGGTCATCAGGCTCATGAGCGATGTGTCGGCTGGCGCGAATGGGCTGGCATGTGTGTCCACGATCGGCTATCCTCATTTCAACGACTCTTGAGATATTGAAATGAAACTCGACGAACAGCAAGCCCTCGATGCGTTCGGTGCGCTCTCGCAGCAGACGCGGCTTCAGATGATTCGCGCTCTGGTCGTGGCCGGCCCCGATGGCATGGCCGCTGGAGCCGTAGGCGATGCGGTCGGCGCCTCGTCATCGAGCGCGTCGTTCCATCTTTCGCATCTCGAGCGCGCCGGGCTGGTGCGATCGCGTCGCGCGCATCGCTCCATCATCTATTCCGCCAATTTCGGCGGGCTGAGTGCGCTTGTCGATTTCCTCATGCGCGATTGCTGTCAGGGGCACCCCGACGTCTGCGCGCCGGCTGCCGTTGTGGCCGCTTCCTGCTGCGCGCCCGCCGATGCCCCGCCGATGGAGACGACCGATGCCTGATCGGCCGTTCAACGTCCTTTTCCTGTGCACCGGCAACTCGGCCCGTTCGGTCCTTGGCGAGGCGCTCCTCAACCATATGGGAGGCGATCACTTCCGCGGCTTTTCCGCCGGCAGCCATCCCAAGGGGCAAGTGCATCCGATGACACTCGAGGTCCTCAGGGATGCCGGCATCGCAACAGCGGGACTTCGCTCCAAGGCCTGGGACGAGTTCGCCGTTACCGACGCGCCGCGAATGGATTTTGTCTTCACCGTTTGCGACCAGGCGGCGGGCGAAGCCTGTCCGATCTGGCCGGGCCAACCAATGACAGCGCATTGGGGGATCGAGGATCCGGCCGCCGTCACCGGCACCGCGTTCCAGCAGCGCGCAGCTTTCGAGGCGGCGCTGGGCTTCATGCGCAACCGCATCTCCGCCCTGACCAACCTTCCGATCGCCAGCATCGACCAGCTGTCGCTGACCGCCAGGTTGCGCGACATCGGCGTCATGGCCGGCTCGACCGTCGGCAAGGCGCAGATCGCGTAGGCACCGCCGCCCACCGCCGGTGTGGCGAAAGTCGGGCCTCGCACTTGTGCGTAACATCACTTCTGCAACGGGTTAATGGGCTGCGCAGGCGAGCCGGAAAATTCCGCTCAAGTGTCTCTGTTTGCGCCAAGCCAGCTTAAACGTGGATGGCCGAGCCTCTGGCCTTCCAAGAACGAGGCATGTTGCATATGGCTGTGGTGGCGCTGGCTTACGAGATGGCGATGAGCGATCCGATCAACGAGGCACTGGTGCTCTACACGGGCTTTGGCAGCTCGGCCTTTCCACGCGCCAAGACTCCCCATCTGGTGCAGCGCTTCGGCCAGGATGAGGCCTCGGCGCTCAAGCAGCGCATCATCGATCTGCTCGAGGAATTGCAGCAGCCCGTCGAAGGGCTCGAGAAGCGCTCCAAGAAAAGCGTCACCGAACGCGCCATCGAGCGGCTGAAGCCGCAGCATCCCGAGCTCGACGAGTCGGGACTGAAGGCGCTGGCCTGGACATTCTCGTTCGGTCTTCGATGACCCATCGTTCACTTTGGGTGAACGCTGCATTTCACTTTCTGCATGAGTAGCGTCCAGGAGCTGTCACAAACCACACTCCTACACCTCCGAACGCCCGGATACTCCTTTACGCACAGTTCTGTAACCGCGCGCACAAGTGTGTAACCGGGGCAGGGCGCTGTAACCTCATTCCAAAATGGTGCCTGCTTGTGTCCGGGCACCCTGGGCACTTATTTGCCGCTAGTCACATTTTGATACCGGAGTGCAGCAAATGTCCAAACCCAAGATTGCAGTGATCATCTCCTCGATCCGCCCCACCCGTTTCGGCGAAAAGCCGGCCAAGTGGATCGCCGATCATGCCAAGGCCCGCGGCGACGTCGACGTCGAGATCGTGGACCTGAAGGACTACCCGCTCCCGCTGTTCGATGCCCCGGCCTCGGACTTCTGGATGCCGACCCCCAACGAAGTGGCCGCCAAGTGGCAGGCCAAGCTCAGCGAGTTCGATGGCTACATCATCGTCACCGCCGAGTATAACCGCTCGATCACCGGCGCCCTCAAGAATGCCATCGACTGGGCCTACAAGCCCTTCATCAAGAAGGCCGTGGCCTTCGTAGGCTACGGTTCGGTCGGCGGCGCCCGCGCCATCGAGCACCTGCGCAACATCATGGTCGAGCTGCAGGCCGTCCCGGTCCGTCACGCCGTCCATATCGGTGGTTCGGACTTCATCCCGCTGATGATGGGCCAGAAGACCTGGGAAGAGACCGCGCCGCGCTTCGACGCGTTCGTGCCCGAGCTGCTCGACAACCTGGTCTGGTGGTCGAAGGCGACCAAGACTGCCCGCGAAGCTGACGCCGCTGCCGCCGCCAAGGCGGCCTGAGCCAGGCGATAGCCTTACGCCGGGGTTCTTCCTCCTTTCGCACCCCGGCAGCCGGGCCGACGCTCTCCAGAGCGTCGGCCTTTTTCTTTGCTGAGGGCCCCACCGACGCTTCCAGAGCGTCGGCCTTCTCTTTTGCCGAGCGACCGCCGACCCTCTCCGGCAGGTCGGGCAGGTGCCTGAAGGGTTTGCACACCATGCAACCCCGTAGAACGCTTCGTGTTGAGTACGGGTGATGTTAGGTGTAGACAGCGCCGCCCGCACTCGGAGCCGTTCATGGCGAATGTGAATAACGCAGCCGCCCCCGCTACAGCCTCTGCCTCTCCGCAAAACGACGAACTGAACAAGGGCCTGCTGATCCTCGTGCTTGGCGCCATCGGCGTCGTCTATGGCGATATCGGCACGAGCCCGCTCTATGCCTTCCGCGAGGCGCTGCACGTTTCCAACCGCGAAGGTGCGCCGGTCGACGCCAATGTCGTGCTCGGCCTGCTCTCGCTGATCATTTGGACGCTCATCGTCCTCGTCACCGGCAAGTATGTCGGGCTGGTGCTGCGCGCCGACAACAAGGGCGAGGGCGGCACACTTTCGCTGATGGCGCTGGCGCGGGCGAGCTTCACCAAGCAGCCCGTCTGGGTGCTGGCGCTGGGCGTCCTCGGTGCGGCGCTGTTCTACGGCGACGCCATGATCACGCCGGCCATCTCCGTCCTCTCCGCCGTCGAAGGTATCCAGGTCGTCGCGCCCGATTTCGAGCACTGGATTCTGCCGGTTACCATCATCGTCATCATCGGCCTGTTTGCCGTCCAGCGCTTCGGCACGGGCGGTGTGGCCGTGGTTTTCGGGCCGATCACGGTGGTCTGGTTCCTCGCCATGGGCCTCTTCGGCCTTATGCGCATCGTCGAGGCGCCGGGGATCCTCGCAGCCATCAACCCGCTTTACGGCGTGCAGTTCATCGCCACCCACACGGCCATCGCCGCCGCGACGTTCGGTGCGGTGTTCCTCGCGGTAACAGGTGCCGAAGCGCTTTATGCCGATCTCGGCCATTTCGGGCGGAAGCCCATCATCATCGCCTGGCTGGCGCTGGTCTTTCCGTGCCTTCTGCTCAACTATTTCGGCCAGGGTGCCTATGTGCTCGGCCACGGCGAAGCGATCGAGAACCCGTTCTACGAGATGCTGCCCGGCTGGTCGCAGTTGCCGATGGTGATCCTTGCGACCATGGCGACCGTGATCGCGAGCCAGGCCGTCATCACCGGCGCGTTCTCGCTTACCCGGCAGGCCGTATCGCTGAACATCCTGCCGCGCATGACGGTGCTCCACACCTCCGAGACCCAGCACGGGCAGATCTACATGCCGCTGGTCAACGGGCTGCTGATGGTCGCGGTGGTGCTGCTTGTCATCGGCTTCCGCGACTCGAGCCATCTCGGCGCGGCCTATGGCATCGCCGTCACCGGCGAGATGATCGTCACCCTGGGCTTGCTCGCAGTGGTGATGTACCGGATCTGGCGTTGGCAGCCTTGGCTCATCGCCCTCATCTGCGTGCCGCTGGCCGTCATCGAGTCGATCTTCTTTGCCTCCAACGCCGCGAAGTTCCTCCAGGGCGGTTGGGTTCCCGTACTCGTGGCGCTGCTCATCGCCGGCACGATCGTCATCTGGATCTGGGGGCGCTCCATCCTTTCCGAGAAGACCCGGCGCGACGAAGTCCCGCTGCAGTTCCTCGTCGAGAACCTCGCCAAGAAGAAGCCGACCATCGTTCCGGGGACGGCCATCTTCCTCACCTCCGACATCGAAGGCGCGCCGACCGCGCTGCTGCACAGCCTCAAGCACTACAAGGTGCTGCACGAGCAGAACGTGATCCTCACCGTCGTCACATCCTCTGCGCCGCGCGTCTCGGACGACGAGAAGGTCACCATCGATGCCTATAACGACCTGTTCTACCGGGTCGTCCTGACCTTCGGGTACATGGAGACGCCGAATATTCCCAAGGCCCTGGCACTGGCCCGAAAGCTCGGCTGGAAGTTCGACATCATGTCGACCTCGTTCTTCCTGTCGCGGCGTTCGCTGAAGCCGTCGCCGAAAGGCGGGATGCCGCTGTGGAGCGACCGCATCTTCATCGCGCTCGCGCGCAATTCAACGGACGCGACGGAATACTTCCATATTCCGACCGGCCGTGTGGTTGAAATCGGCACGCAGGTGATGATCTAGTTCGTTCCGGGCTAACCGGGACACGTCGCCTGCTCGAGACTCTCGCCTTTGCAGATGCAGCGCATCGGACTTTGCCGAGTCCGCGCAGACGCTTGCGACCGGAAGCCAATCGGTTACGTGAGGTGCTCGCGTGAGCCGTCCGCACGTTCTGATCGTCGGCGGCGCCGGCGTATTCGGTTCCCGGCTGGCGCGCCTGCTGGCCCGGCGCAGGGCGTTTCGCATCAGCCTGGGCGGCCGCACCGAGAGCCGCGTGCTTGCATTGCAGCGCGAGCTTCGCCTTGTCGACGAGCAGGGCGAGTTCTCCTTCGTCCACATCGATCGCGACCGAATCGGCATCGAGAGGCTCAGGGAGATCGGCTGCCAGGTGGTGGTCGACTGCGCGGGTCCCTTCGACAAGGGCCGGATGGAGCTCATCGAGGCCGCTATCGGCGCGCGGTGCCACTATGTCGACCTCGCCGACAATCGCGCCTTCGTCGCCTCCGTGGGCCGCTTCGACAGCGCCGCCCGGGCCGTTGCGGTCGCCGTGATCTCGGGTGCGAGCACGACACCGGCGCTGAGCGCTGCGGTTGTCGATGCCGCCACGCAGGCCTGGCTGGCGCTCGACAGCATCGATGTCGCCGTGGTGCCGGGCAATCGCACCGAACGGGGCAAGGCGGTGGTCGAGTCCGTGCTCGGATGGGTCGGACAGCGCGTGCGCGTGTTTCGCGAGGGCGCCTGGGAGGTCGGTCGCGGCTGGACCGGTGGACGCGGCGTCACCCTCGAGGGCCTAAAACCCCGTCGTGCCTTCCTCGCCGATGTGCCGGATCTCGACATGCTGCCGGCCCGGTTCCGGCCACGTGTCCGCGCACAGTTCGACGCCGGGCTCGAACTCGGCGTGCTCAACTGGCTGATCGGGCTCGCCGGTACTGTGGTCCGGCTGGGCATCCTGCCATCGGCGCGCGTGTTCGCCGGAATAGGGCTGGCGGTCGCCAATGCGCTCGAGCGCTTCGGCACCAATGAGGGCGGCATGCTGGTCGAAGTGGCCGGGCAGGATGCGCGTGGCGAGCCGCGGGTCGTCCGCTGGTCGCTGGTGGCAAAGGACGGGCAGGGGCCATACGTGCCGGTGCTGCCGGCCGCGGCGCTGGTCGAGGCGCTGGCGCTCGGCCACGGTGTCCGCGCCGGAGCCCGACCGGCGGCCGGGCTGGTGAAACTCGACGATATCCGGCCGTGGCTGGACGGCCTGTCGATCGAAACCAAGCAGGTCGCCTGGCGCGGCGAGAAGCCGCTCTACATGCGTGCCCTCGGCGAAGCCTTCGACAAGCTGCCCGGCGTCACCCGCAATCTCCATCGCGGCCGCCCCGCCATCCTCGCCGAGGGTGAGGCGGTGGTCGCGCCGGCCGAGAATGCCGCCAGCCGCCTCATCGCGCGCCTCTGCGGCCTGCCGCTCGAGGAGGGCCGAGTGCCGATCCGCGTCGTCATCGAAAGCCGCGACGGGCGCGAGCACTGGACGCGCTTTTTCGCCGATCGTCCGATGCGCTCGGTCATGAGCCTCGCGAAAGACAACCAGATCGAGGAACGTTTCGGCCCCGTCGCCATCCGCATGAGGCTCAATGGCCGCACCGACGGCCTCGACATGCTCCGCACCGGCGGCAGCCTCTGGGGCATCCCGCTGCCCGGGTTTCTCCTGCCCCGCATCAAGGCAGAGGAGCGCGTCGACGAAGGCGGCCGGCACCGGTTCGATGTCGAGATCATCCTGCCGCTGCTCGGCCGCCTCGTCGCCTATCGCGGGTATCTCGTGGTCTAGGGTCGGCGCTTGTGGCCGCCCCCACCCACCCGCTACGCGGGTCCCCCCTCCCCACAAGGGGGAGGGAGAGCCGACTGCTTGCACCGAAGTTGAGGTTGCCCGCGGATTTCCCTCCCCCTTGTGGGGAGGGGGGACCGCCGAAGGCGGTGGGTGGGGGAGCCCCACGCACCAGCCCTTAGATACTCGCCTGCACGCTGTGCAGCCCGGCATAGACCCCGCCCGCCTCCATCAGCGCCTCGTGCGTTCCTTCCTCGGCGATGCCGTCGGCGGTCAGCACGACGATCCGGTCCGCATGCCGAACCGTAGAGAGCCGGTGCGCGATGACGATGGTCGTCCGCCCCCTGGCGAGCGTCAGCAGCGCCTGCTGCACCGCCCGCTCGCTCTCATTGTCGAGCGCGCTCGTCGCCTCGTCGAAGATCAGGATCGCCGGATCCTTGAGGAAGGCGCGGGCGATGGTCAGCCGCTGCTTCTGTCCGCCCGAGAGCTTGACCCCGCGCTGGCCGATATCGGTGTCGTAGCCGTTGGGCAGCGCCGCGATGAACTCATGGGCATTCGCCGCACGCGCCGCCGCCTCGATCTCGGCATCTGTCGCACCGGGCCGGCCATAGCGCAGGTTCTCGGCCACCGTGCCGGCGAACAGGTACACGTCCTGCTGCACCAGCCCGACATGCCGCCGCAACGAAGTCAGCGTCACATCGCGGATATCGTGCCCGTCAATTTCGATCGCGCCCTCATCGACATCATAGAAGCGGGGCACCAGCGCGCAGAGGGTGCTCTTCCCCACCCCCGAAGGCCCGACGAGCGCCACGAACTCGCCCGGCCGGATATCCAGCGTCAGGTCGTGCAGCACGTGCGGGCCGTCCTGCTCGTAACGAAACCCGACCCGCTCGAAGCGGATCGCACCCTTTGGCCCAGGCATGGCCATTGCGCCCGCCCGATCGGCGATATCGGGCTCGACCTCGAGGATTTCCATCGCCCGCACGAAGCCGGTATAGCCCTCCTGCCAGAGCCGGGCGAAGTTGGCGAGCCGCTGCACCGGATCAACCAGCACAGCGACGCAGAGGAGGAAGGTCAGCATCTCGGCGACCGTGAGTTCACCCGAGAGGATGCGCAGCGCGCCGAGCACGATGACGATGATCGTGACGAACTGGGCAAAGCTCTCCGTGCCCACCGAGAACCAGGCTTCGGAGCGATAGCCGTCGGCCCGGCTCTGGAGGAACTTCCGGTTCTGCTCGTCGAACCGGTCAGTCTCCAGCGCCTCGTTTGTAAATGACTGCACGACGCGGATGCCCGCCAGCGCATCCTCCACCCGTTCGTTCACCGCCGCGATCTGGTGCTTGGAGCGCGCCAGCGCCTCGTTCATCCGTCGGTTGCAGTGGAGCGCATAGGCCACCGCGAACGGCGTGAGCAGCAGGATCAGCCCGGCCAGCACCGGATCGATGAAGAACAGCACGATCATCGCGCCGCCGAACTTCAGCACCGCGATCGAGAGGTCCTCGGGCCCGTGGTGGAAAAGCTCCCCCAGCCACAGCGAGTCGTTGGTGATGCGGCTCATCAGTTGCCCGGTGCGCTGCCGGTCGTAGAAGCTGAACGACAGCTTCTGGCAGTGCTCGAACAGCTCCTGGCGCAGCGCCGCCTCGATCTTGGCGCCCATCACGTGGCCCTGGTAGTCGACGAAGAACACCGCGGCGAGCTGCACGCCGAGGATCGCCAGCATCACCGCGCCCATGGTGAGGATCAGCCCGAACGCATCCGGCACACCGGGCAGGGCCAGAAGCTGCGTGGTGACATAGTTGGCGCAAAGCGGCAGCGCCACAGCCGTGCCGGCGACGAGCACGGCACAAGCGAGGTCGGCTGCCAGGAGCGGCAGGTGCGGTCGATAGTAGGAGAGGAACTTGCGCCAACGCGAACGGCGCCGCTCGCGAGCGGCTATGTCGGCGTGGGCGAAGGGGAAGGCGAAGTTACGGCGCTGCGGTTTTTGCTCCGCGCGCGACGAATGAGGAGACATGAAGTGTCCTGTCCATGATGAAGCGGGAATTCCGGTTGGACAGCATCGCTTTCATCATTGTCTCCTCGGCCACAAGCGGCGGACAGGCGCGGAACATCGTGAGGTCACAGGCCGCCGTCAATCGCCGAACTCGCGTTGCCGCGCCACTGTGGCGCGCCGACAACTAAGCCGGCAGCGTCACGTCGCGCTTGCCATAGGCCCGCAGGAACGTGCGCACACCGTTGCGTGCCGCCGCCCGTACCTGTTCGGCGCCGACGCGGCTGCCCGGCTCGTTCGGCAGATCCGCTCCGATCAGCGCCATGAACTGCCGCGCCGCGAGGTCGGGATCGTCGAGCTCGACATCACCGTCGCGCGCCAGCTTGGCAAAGCGCGCCGAAATCGCCGGCCAGTTCTTGCCCGGACCATAGTCCTTCCAGGTCTCGAACAGTGCCGGATAGCGCGCACCTTCGTTCTCGATCAGCTTTCGCAACGCCCGCGAGTTGTCGTCGCAGAGGCAATTGCCGGTGAGCCGCACCGCGAACTCCACCAGCTCCTGCGCAACATCGACCGGGTGCTCGGGAAAGGTGGCCAGCGTCTCGATCATCCGGGCGCTGCTCTCGGCGGTGATGCCGCGCACCACTTCGGCGAACAGTTTTTCCTTGTCGCCGATCTGGTTGTAGATCGTCTGGCGCGACACGTTCGCCTCCTCGGCGATGGTGTCGATGCTGGCCCCCACATAGCCGTCGCGCACGAACACCGCCGTCGCCGCCGAGATGATGGCGCAGCGCTTGTTGTAGTTGCCGCGCTGCATGGCAGGGCTGCGGCTCGCGGTATCGCTCAATTCCATATGCCGGAGGATAATGCCACTTGACGAATTGGACAAGTGTGTCCAAAAGTCATTTTGACACTGATGTCCATTTTTGTGGACGGGCGTGTCGATTGGCAGCCGCGAAATAGGTGGGTTGGTCGGAGACCGAACGGACGCGTCCGGGTGATGGATGCGCGATGGTCCGGCCGCGCCGCGCTCCGCGGGGAGGGTCTCCGCTGGCTGCCGCAGTCCGAATTTTAGCAGTTTGGGAATTGCTGCGATGAACGCAAAAATCTTCAGCACGGCCGTCGTCCTCGGCCTGCTCTCTGTCGTCGGTCCGGTGGCGATCGACATGTACCTGCCGGCGCTGCCGGAAATCGGCGAGCACCTCGGTGCCGGCACCTCCACCGTGCAGCTTAGCCTCATGTCCTTCATGGCGGCCTTCGCCATCGGACAGCTGTTCTACGGCCCGGTCAGCGACATGGTCGGGCGCAAGCCGCCGCTCTATTTCGGCATGATCGTGTTCGTGCTCGGCTCGATCGGCTGTGCGCTCGCGCCCTCGATCGAGTGGCTCATCGCCGCCCGGTTCGTGCAGGGGATCGGGGCCTGCGCCTCGGCCTCCCTGCCGCGCGCCATCGTGCGCGACCAGTATACCGGCGCCGAAGCGGCGCAGCTTTTCAGCCTCATCATGCTGGTCTTCTCGGTGTCGCCGATCCTTGCTCCGCTCTCGGGCAGCATCGTCATCGCCTTTGGTGACTGGCGCCTGCTGTTCTGGGTCATGGGTGCGGTCGGGCTGCTCGGCTTCGTCCTCACCACCTTCGCCCTGCGTGAAACGCGTCCGGCGAGCGAACGAACCGAATCGAGCATCGGCGGCGCGCTGCGGAGCTACGGCACGCTGTTGCGCGACTGGAACTTCATCGGGCTGGTGATGATCGGCGCCTTCGGCATGTCGAGCTTCATGGCCTTCATCGGCAACTCGAGCTTCGTCTATATCGAGCACTACGGCCTGACGCCGACGCAGTACTCGTTCGCCTTCGCCGCCAACGCCATCTCGTTCTTTGCCGTGTCGCAGTCGACCGGCTGGATGGTGAAGCGCTTCGGGCTGCAGCGGTTGGTGCGCGGGGCCGTCACCGGCTTTGCCGCGGCCATGGTGCTGCTCGCGGCGCTGTTCGTCGCCGGCATCGACAGCATGTGGGTGCTCTCGGGCCTGATGTTCGTCGCCTTCGGCTTCCTCGGCCTCGTGCTGCCGACCACGGGCGTCCTCGCCATGGAAGAGCACGGCGCCATCGCCGGCACCGCCTCTGCACTGATGGGCACGCTCCAGATGGTGATGGGCGCGGTGGTGATGGGCATTGTCGGCGCCTTCCACAACGGCACCGCCGTACCGATGGTGCTCGGCTTCGCCGTCTGCGCGCTGCTGGCCTTCCTCATCGCCCAGGTGACGATCCGCACCACCACCACGCAGGTGGTCGGCGCGCCGGCGGAGTGAGCTGCGGGCATTAAACAAAGGGCGCTGGGGGAAACCCCGGCGCCCCTTGCTTTGTTCAAAGCAGCAGACAGACGACCCCCTCCCATCCTCCCCCATGAAGGGGGAGGTGCCGCATCCAGTGCTTGGCAGGATCCAGACACCGCCTCGATTCTTCACCTCCCCCTTCATGGGGGAGGCCGGGAGGGGGCCGTCTCTATCGGTTGCGATCCGCTACTTCGGCATATCCGGGCAGAGGAACGGCACCGTCGCAGCGGCATACTTCTCTTCCACCGTGTCGTTCACGAGCTTCAGGTTCAGCACCAGCTCCGTGTCGGTCAGGGAAACGATGTCGGCGGCGATTTCCATGCCGTCCTCGTCCCAGCTGAGCGAGGTATCCGAGGTCAGCTGCCATTTGGACAGCCGGTGCGTCTCCCAGCAGGAATCCTGCACGAACGTGCCGTCCGAGAGGAAAATCCGCATCACGCCGGGCAGGTCGCCATCGGTCTTGGTCCACACCCGGTCGGTCAGGCCGGGCTTGTCGATGCGGGCATCTTCGGCGCTGGCTGGGGTCGCTTCCTGGGCCATGGCCGGCAGCGCCACGGTCGATCCGACTCCCCATAGGGCGAGCAATGCGAAGAGGGCGGCTTTGCTGGTCATGGGGCGAATATCTCCGTGGCTGTAGGTGTCAGTTGGGGCGCCGATCTCGGCGGCACAATGGCAGAGCCAAAAGAAATGGCGCCACCTGTGCTGGTGGCGCCACTGATAGGCGGGTCGGATGAACGGAAGGTGAGCGGCCCCTACGCCGGCTGGCGAATGCCCAGCACCCGGTCCTTGTCGCGAATGCGCAGCCGGGCCTGCTTGGGCCACAGATCGTACTCGGCACCATCGAGAGTGTGGTGGGCGTGCACCGGCCAGTTCGGGTCCTCGAGCGCGCCGCGCGCGAAGGCGACGAGGTCGGCCTCGCCCTTTTCGAGAATCGCCTCAGCCTCTTCCGGCGTGTTGATCAGCCCCACGGCGACGGTCGGAATGCCGGTATCGCGAACGGCCTTCGAAAAGCCCACCTGGTAGAGCGGGGCAGGCTTCAGCCCATAGGTCGCAACGCCGCCCGACGAGGTATGGACCGCATCGACGCCGCGCGCCTTGAGCTCGGCGGCGAGCACCAGCGAATCCTCGACGGTCCAGCCGCCCTCGGCACCATCGGTGGTCGAAATGCGCATCAGCAGCGGCTTTTCGGCCGGCCACACGGCGCGTACCGCGTCCGTCACCTCGAGGGCGAAGCGCATGCGGTTCTCTAGGCTGCCGCCATAGTTGTCGGTGCGCTTGTTGGAGATGGGCGAGAGGAACTGGTTGATCAGGTAGCCGTGCGCACCGTGGATCTCGACCACGTCGAAGCCGGCGGCATCGGCACGCTTGGCCGCATCAGCGAAATCCTGCACCGTCGCCTTGATGCCGGCCTCGTCGAGTGCGGTGGGCACCTGATAGACGTTCAGCTGCTCGGGGTTGTGCGAGATGGCGCTCGGCGCCACCGGCACCCAGGTCTCATAGGCATTGTCGAGCTTTTCCTGCTCGGTCTCGGTGAAGCCACCGCGCCACCAGATCGGCGTTGCGGCCTTGCGGCCGGCATGGGCCAGCTGGATACCGGCGGCGGAGCCTTCCTGGTGCAGGAAATCGACAATGTGCTTCAGCGGGGCAATCTGGGCGTCGTCCCACAGGCCCAGATCGCCGTAGGAGATGCGGGCCTCCGGATTGACGCCGGTCGCCTCGAGGATGACGAGGCCGAAGCCGCCGAGGGCGAAGCGCCCCAGATGCACGAAGTGCCAGTCATTGGCGAGGCCGTGCTTGGCCGTGTACTGGCACATCGGCGCAACCACGGTACGGTTGCGCAGGGTCAGCCCACGCAGGGTGAAGGGCGAGAAAAGCTGGGACATGAATGGGGTCTGCTGCAGGTCTTGGGAGCCCATACATGGACCGGGACGCTTCCATCGGCAAGTACCGATGGAAGCATATCCGTCAGTCGCCCACGGTATACTCGGTGATCCCGCCCGCTGCGACGTTCATGCGCTGGCGCGCTTCGCCGTAGCCGACCGAGCCGGCGTCGACGTCCCAGCATCCGGCCGAGACGGTGAAGCTGTAGCTTTCGCCAGTCGCCAGCGACACACTATCGGGCAGCCGGTCGAGCCCGTAGGTCGACGCATTGCATTCCGAAATCAGGATCACGTCGATATAGCGGCTGGTATTGTTGACCACGGTAATCGTGCCGGTCGGCTCGCCTGGCCGGATCAATTCGCCGCCGGTAATCCACGCATCACCGCTACAGGCCGCGAGCGCAGCCAAGACAAACGCGGCGCCGAGGCCGCGGAATACTGAATTCATGATGTCCCCCAATGACGAAGCGGCCGTTGACGCTCGCCAGCCCCACAGAATTGCTGGCAGGACGCCGCGCCACCGACAATCATTGGACGGTCGTCGGCAGTTCATCCTTGGGGATGAGATGGATAGACTGTCAGGCTGCCTGTGGCCGCTGATGTCCCGAGACTTCGGCGCCCGCATTCCGTTCGAGGCGCAGCAGCAGCAGCGAACAGACGATGACGATCGTGCCCATCACGATGTAGGCGATCTGGAAATCGACAACGCCGAGCGCCGGAGCCCCGCGCCAGATCTGGCTCAGGTTCAGTACCCCCGCCGCCGCTGCCACGCCGAACACCATCGAGAGCTGCTGCGACATCGAGGAGATCGTCGTGGCCGAGCTCCGCTGGGCCGCATCGACATCGGCAAACGCAAGCGTCGCGAGGGCGGTGAACTGCATCGAGCGGGTCGCCCCGGCAACGAACAGGATCACTGCCGTCACGGCGTAGGGCAGGTTCGGACCGAGCAGGGCGCAGGCGATGACCGACAGGCCGGCAAGAAAGCCGTTCACCGTCAGGATGTTGCGGAAGCCGAAGCGGCGCAGCGTGAACGTCGTCACCGACTTGATCACGAGATTGCCGAGGAAATAGACCACCACCAGTGCACCGGCGCTCAGCGCGTCCATGCCGAATGCCACCTGGTACATCAGGGGCAGCAGGAAAGGCGTGGCATTGATGGCCGTCCGAAGCACCGCGCCGGAGCCTGCGTCAGTGGCCGCAAACGTCCTGATCTTGAGGGTGCGCAGGTTCAGCAGCGGATGTTCGACCCGCAACAGCCAGGTTACGGCTGCGGCGCCGAAGGCAAAGCCGGCGACGATCAGCGCCACCGACCAAAGGACGGGCAGGGCGCCCTGCACCAGCGCGTCGAAGCCATAGAGCAGGCAGCCGAGCGTGATGGCGGTCAGCACGAACCCGGGGGCGTCGAAGGGCCGGTTCACGAACTCGGTGTCCTTGGGGACGATCGCGGCCATGAGCGCCAGCCCGATCAGCCCGAGCGGGATGTTGATCCAGAAATTCCACTGCCAGCCGACATACTCGGTAATGAAGCCGCCGAGCGCCGGACCCAGCACCGGCGCGAACAGGGCGGGCCAGATGGTGAGCCCGATCGCGGGCACGATCTCGGACTTCTTGGCCGTTCGCAGCACGATGATGCGCCCGACCGGGAACAGCACCGAGCTGCCGGCGCCCTGCAGCGCCCGCGCGATGGCGAACTGGGTCAGGTCGGTCGAGGCGGCGCAGGCGATCGAAGTCAGGATGAACAGCCCGATCGCCACCATGAACACCCGGCGCGCGCCGAACCGGTCGGCGAGCCACGCGGCCGCCGGGATGCATGCCGCGACGGCCAGGGCGTAGATCGTCACGCCCAGGCTCATTTCGAGCGTACCGACATTGAAGTCGCGCGCCATCTGCGGCAGCGCGGTGACGATGATCACGCCATCGAGAAACTGCATGAAGAGCGTCGCGGCTACGACCAGGGCGACGTTGCGGGCGTGTGGGCTGAGGGGCGTTGACATCGTGAGCAAGCAAATAACTAGTATGGTGCCTATACGCCCGTGCCGTCTCGGGCGCCATGGGCGTTTGGGATGATCTTGCAGGATCGACCCAGGACGCCGACCAAGCGCCGGGTGCTGGCTGAGGAGGAGCCGGCGCGGTGCTGTGCGCCTCCGCTCGCCTTTGGTCGAGCTGTTCGCCTCGTCGAATTTCACCCAATCATTGCCCGCCAACCGGACCGATACTCGCCATGCCGTTTTTCGACCTGCCGCAGTCCCAGCTCGAGACCTATCGCTCGCGCGCCGTCGCCCCCGCCGATTTCGATGCCTTCTGGGCGGCGACGCTGGAAGAGTCGCGGTCCAAGCCCCTCGAGGCGGTGTTCGAACCCGTGGATGCCGGCCTGAAGCTGGTCGAGGTGTTCGATGTCACCTATTCGGGCTTCGGCGGCGACAAGGTGAAGGGCTGGTACATCAAGCCCCGGGGCGTCGCCCCGCGCGGCACGGTCGTCAAATTCATCGGCTATGGCGGCGGCCGCGCCCTGCCGCACGAGCATCTGCTGTGGCCGAACACCGGCCGCGCGCTGCTCGTCATGGATACGCGCGGGCAGGGCAGTTCCTGGTCGCGCGGCGATACGCCCGATCCGGCCGGGTCCTTCCCGGCCCACCCGGGCTTCATGACCCGCGGCATCAACGATCCGCACGACTATTACTACCGCCGCGTCTACACCGATGGCGTGCGCGCGGTCGATGTGGTGCTGGGCCGGTCCGAGACCGATCCGGAGAAGTTGGCGGTGGTCGGTGGGAGCCAAGGCGGCGGCATCGCCATCGCGGTGGCGGGTCTCCATCGAGGTGTGAAGGCGGCCATGCCGGATGTGCCGTTCCTCCAGGATTTCCCTCGCGCCGTCGGCCTCACCACCCGCGACCCCTATGGCGAAATCGTGCGCTACCTCGCCGTGCACCGCGAAAAGGCCGCGATGGCCTACAGCACGCTCAACTATTTCGACGGCGTCCACTTCGCCGCCCGCTCCAGCGCGGCGACGCTGTTTTCCGCCGCGCTGATGGACGATGTCTGCCCGCCCTCCACGGTCTATGCCGCCTACAATGCCTGGGTCGGACCCAAGAGCATCGAGACCTACAGCTTCAACAATCACGAGGGCGGCGGCACCTGGCAGGAGAAGCGGCAGGTCGCCTGGCTCGACGAGACGCTGCCGTGACCACCATCGCCATGGACTATGCCGAGCGCGACGGCATCATCGCCCGTCGTCGCTACGCCTACTCGCGCCTCGCCATCTACGCGGTCCTCAGCCTGTTCGCGCTGATCTACCTCGTGCCGGCGCTGCTGGTGTTCTTCAACTCGTTCCGCAACCCGACCGAGCTGCGCGAGTTCGGCGTCATCAACTTTCCTCGCAGCTTCTCCTTCGATTCCTACATCCGCGTATGGACGCGCGCCTGTGTCTCCGGCACCTGCGAGGGCATAGCGCCCAATTTCTACAACTCGCTGATCATCGCCGTGCCGTCGACGATCGCCGTCACCATCCTCGGTGCGCTGAACGGCTATGTGCTCAGCAAATGGCGGTTCCCGGGGGACACCTTCATCTTCACGATGATCTTCCTCGGCGTGTTCATCCCGGGCCAGATCGCGCTCCTGCCCTGGGCCTTCATCATGGGCAAGCTCGGCCTCGCCAACAATGTGCTGGGGCTGCTGCTGATCCACACGGTGCAGGGCATTTCGTTTGCGACCCTGTTCTGCCGGAACTTCTATGCCGGCGTGCCGGATGAAATCATTAGGGCCGGCCAGATCGACGGCGCCGGATTCTGGCGCATCTTCATCAAGGTCGTCCTGCCGCTGTCGGGACCGATCCTTGCCGTCAGCGCCATCTGGACCTTCACGACCATCTGGAACGAGTACCTGTTCGGCATGGTCTTCACCTCAGGCGACCAGCAGCCGATCACGGTCGCGATGATGAGCGTGCGCTCCGGCGGTTCGGCGGCGACTGTCATGATCGCCGCCATTCCGCCGCTGCTGGTCTATTTCCTCGGCGGCAAGTACTTTGTGCGCGGACTCACCCAGGGGGCGCTGAAGTAGGCATGACCGGCCGTGCATATGTCATCGACGAGCTGATCTCGGCCAAGGCCATCGCGGCCCGCGTCGAGGCGCTCGCCAAGGAAATCGCTGCGCATTTCGCCGATACCGACAAGCTCGTCGTTGTCGGCCTGCTGCGCGGCTCGTTCGTGTTCATCGCCGATCTCGTGCGCGAACTCGACCTGCCGGTGGAGGTCGATTTCCTGGAGGTGTCGTCCTACGGCAATTCGACCGAATCCAGCCGCGAGGTGCGCATCCTCAAGGACCTGCGCGGTGAGATCGAGGGGCGCGACGTGCTGGTGGTCGAGGACATCGTCGACACCGGCTACACGCTGAAGCACGTGCTCGAAATCCTCGCCACGCGCCATCCCCGTCGCATCGAGGTCTGCGCTCTGCTCGACAAGCCGTCACGCCGCGAGGTTGCCATCAAGGCGCGCTGGACCGGCTTCGAGATCCCCGACAAGTTCGTGGTCGGCTACGGCATCGACTACGCGCAGCGCAACCGCAATCTCGGCCATATCGGCGCCGTGCGGTTCACCGACTAGCGGCTTTACTGGACCGAGACGACGACGCGGCGATTGGCGGCGTCGTCTGAGCCGAACAGGTCGGTTTCGCCCCAGCCGGCGACGTCGACATGCGAGAATTCCGCACCGCGCTCGAGCAGATAATCGAGGATGGCCTCGGCGCGCAGCTGCGCCATCTTCTTGTTGCCCGCCGCCGAACCGGTCTGGCTGGAATAGCCGGTGATGATCACCCGGCAGCCGTGGGCGGTGAACACTTCGTCCAGTGCCGCGAGCGCCCTTGGGGTGGGCAGCATCTTGCCGTTGTCGTAGCCGGTGAGATGCACCTCCATCGGTTCGCAACCGCTCGCCGAGGGTGCGACCGTGATATCGGGCACCGACGCTGTTTCCACGAGACTCGCTTCGACGGGCGCCGCCGCCTCCACGATCGAAGCCGATACGGGAATGTCGACCGTCTGCTTGATCGAGACGTTGGCAAAGCCCTTCATCCGCGCCACGCCTGGCGCGCCGGCCAGCTCCCAGCCCGGGATGGTCCGGCCGCCATAGGCGACGGACTGGATGATGAGGTTGCGATCGGCGCCCGCCGGGCGGACGCCGTCCGGCCCCTTGGGCGCCACCAGATCGTTGGTGAAGCGGATGGCGAGCGAGCTCGGTTCGCCCACCTCGTAACTCACCACGTCGTCGCGCTCGCTGGCGACCGTTCCGGTGGCCACGACGATACCGTCGGCAAGGATTTCGTAGCTCGGTGCACCTTCGTAGAAATCGCCGCCGAGCGTCAGCGTAAGTTCGGCCGCAGTGGCCGATCCGGCGACAAGTCCGGCCGCAACCAGTCCACTCAAAAGCCGCTTCACCGGAGGCCCCCAGGTACCGCCGCAACACGCAATGGTGCGGACAATAGAGGAGGCGGGTTTACAGAACTGTAATGCTGCAAATCCTGCCGGGTGGCGCCCCGCGTCGCCTTGACAGTTGCCCGCCCACGGTGAAGGTAAGCCGCTGAAATGTCAGCTGCGGCCCGGATTCCGGCGCAATGTGGCCGACTGAGGTACGTGCACCAATACGACGCGGGGCAGCCGCGCCGACAAAGGGAGAAAGTCTCGATGCGCACCATCAAGGGTCCGGCGATTTTTCTCGCCCAGTTCGCGGGCGACGCAGCGCCGTTCAACTCGTTCGACGCCATCTGCGGCTGGGCCGCGGACCTCGGCTACAAGGGCGTGCAGATCCCGACCTGGGTGGGTAGCCTGATCGATCTGGAAAAGGCGGCGACGTCGAAGACCTATGCCGACGAGCTCAAGGGCACGGCGGCAAAGCACGGCCTAGAGATCACCGAACTGTCGACGCACCTGCAGGGGCAACTGGTTGCGGTGCATCCGGTCTACGACACGCTGATGGATGGCTTTGCTCCCGCAGCCGTGCACGGCAAGCCCAAGGCGCGCCAGGAATGGGCGGTGCAGCAGTTGATGTGGGGCGCGCAGGCGTCGAAGAACCTGGGACTTACCGCACACGCGACCTTCTCGGGCGCGCTGGCCTGGCCGTTCCTCTATCCCTTCCCGCAGCGCCCGGCTGGCCTCGTCGAGGAAGCTTTCGACGAACTGGCGAAGCGCTGGACGCCCATCCTCAACGAATTCGACAAGAACGGCGTCGACGTCTGCTACGAGATCCATCCGAGCGAGGACCTGCATGACGGCGCGACCTACGAGATGTTCCTCGAGCGGGTGAAGAACCACCCGCGCGCGAACCTGCTCTACGATCCGAGCCACTTCGTGCTGCAGCAGCTCGACTACCTGCAGTACATCGATTTCTACCACGAGCGGATCCGCGCCTTCCACGTGAAGGACGCCGAGTTCAACCCGACCGGCAAGCAGGGCGTCTATGGCGGGTTCCAGAGCTGGGTGAACCGCGCCGGCCGTTTCCGTTCGCTGGGCGATGGCCAGGTCGATTTCGCCGGCATCTTTTCCAAGCTCAGTGCCTACGGCTTCGACGGCTGGGCCGTGCTCGAGTGGGAATGTGCCATCAAGTCGGCGGAGCAGGGGGCGGCCGAAGGGGCGCCGTTCATCGCCAGCCACATCATCAACGTCACCGAGAAGGCCTTCGACGACTTCGCGTCGTCCGGCACCGACAAGGCGGCCAACCGCAAGATTCTCGGCATCAGCTAAATAGGGTCCGGGAGCTCCGCCAAGCTCGATTGTCATCCCTGCGAAGGCAGGGATCCATTTCTCTGCCCGCACGGGCCGTTAGTTGGACCCCTGCCTTCGCAGGGGTGACATCGCGGGTGGTGGAGACGCTGCGGCCAACACAACGGGGAGCAGGAACAAATGGCAGAAAACGGCGCACCGCGCATTCGCCTGGGCATGGTCGGCGGCGGCACAGGGGCCTTCATCGGCTACGTGCACCGCGTCGCGGCCCGCATCGACGGAGACTACGAACTCGTCGCGGGCGCGCTTTCGTCGCGGCCCGAGGTCGCCATCGAATCCGGCAAGAATATCGGCCTCGCGCCCGACCGCATCTACACCTCCTACGAGGAAATGGCGGCCAGGGAATCGGCCCGCAAGGACGGCATCCAGGCTGTTTCGATCGTCACGCCGAACCACATGCACTACGGTCCGGCCAAGGCGTTCCTCGAGGCCGGCATCCACGTGATCTGCGACAAGCCGCTGACCTCGACGCTCGAGGATGCGCGGGCGCTCGCGGCGATCAAGCCCAAGAAGGGCGCCAAGTTCCTCCTCACCCACAACTACACTGGCTATCCGCTGGTGCGGCAGGCCCGTGAGCTGGTGAAGTCCGGCGCGCTGGGCAAGATCCGGGTCGTCCAGGTCGAGTACCCGCAGGATTGGCTCGCCGTCGCGGCTGACGCCGGCAACAAACAGGCGAGCTGGCGCACCGATCCGAAGCGCTCCGGTGCCGGCGGCGCCATCGGCGACATCGGCACTCATGCCTATAACCTCGCGCGCTTCGTCACCGGGTTGAAGACCGAGGCGGTCAGCGCCGAGCTGACCAGCTTCGTCAAGGGCCGCAAGCTCGACGACGACGTGCAGATCAAGCTGCGTTTCGTCGGCGGCGCCAAGGGCATGCTGTGGGCGAGCCAGGTTGCGGTCGGCAACGAGAACGGCCTCCAGCTGCGCGTCTATGGCGAGAAGGCAGGCCTCGAGTGGCGGCAGGACAACCCGAACTACATGTGGTACACCGAGTTCGGCAAACCCAAGCAGCTCCTGACCCGCGGCGGCGCCATCTCCGCTCCGCCGGCCGCGTCGATGAACGTGCGCATTCCATCCGGTCACCCCGAGGGCTACCTCGAGGCATTCGCGACCCTCTACAGCCAGTTCGCCCAGGTGATCCGTGGCGAGGGCAAGGACGTTGCCGGGCTGCTGCCGAGCCTCGCCGATGGCGTCGAAGGCATGGAGTTCATCCTCGCCTCGGTTGCCTCGTCCAAGGCCGACGGCAAGTGGACCAAGCTCAGCGACGTGTAGTCGCGCGCCCCATGGCGTGCACGAGAGGCATCGGGCGGGTTTGCGACAGGGGTTCGTCGATCCGCTCGACCGTGTAGCCCCTGGCCTCCAGCAGGGCCGGCACGCCGATATCGCCGACCAGGTGCGCAGCGCCGACGACCACCAGGTTGTCGGCGTTCTCGGCGAGCATCTCTTCCAGCGGCGCGAGCCAGCGCTCGTTGCGTTGGCGGATGAGCCGGTCATAGGTCGGCTGGTCGGCGCTGGTCATCTGCGACTCGATCGTTTCCAGCAGCACGTCCGCGTCACCGCGTAGCCAGGCATCGACCAGCGGCTCGATTGACGCCGCCGCATTGCTGCCCACGCCGTGGACCGCCGACATCAGCAGGCTGATCTGTTCGTCGAGCGGAGCGTCGGCCAGGAACCCCATCTGCTCCTCGGCCGTCTCGAGGCCGAACTTGCGGTCGGTCGCGATCTCGCCGTCGAGCTGCAGTTCCACTCCGGCGACCATATTGGGGGCCGAAGACTGCATCAGCGTCATCGTCGCGAGCCACGGCTGCAAACCGTCCAGCGCCGCCATGTTGACGCCCAGCGTCTGCGCCGCCGCACCCAGTTGCTCATACTGCTCGGCTGTCAACAGGTCGGCCAGCGTGCTGCCGTCGGTCAGGCGACCTTTGGTGAAGCCGATCTGGGTGATCTGGGCGTAGGCCTCCACGTCCATCACGACTTCGAACACGACCTTGTCGGCGCCCTCCAGCAGGGCGTCGAACTGCGGCGTGCGCCAGTTCATCTCGCGGGTGAACATGTGCACGGATCCGAACAGGTGGATCGAGCTGTCGGCGTCGCTGACCTTCCAGATAGCTGGATCGGCGGCCGCGGGCGTCGCGATCGCCAGCGTGGCGACGGCGGGGAGCAGGAGCTGGCGGAGTCGGTGCGCTCCGCCCATCGTCAGTGGGTCCAGGGCGTCTTGCGGTCGGCCCGGAAATTGTCCGAGTAGCTGGTGCGCTTCACCGTCGCCTTGTGCTCGGGCAGCACCTGGTACGGAATGCCGTTGCGCTCGGCATAGGCGGTCGCCTCTTCGAGCGTATCGAAGCTCAGCTTGATCTGCGCGCGCGTATCGGCGGAGGATGTGTAGCCCATCAGCGGCTCGATCTCCCGGGCGGTCGCCGGTTCGTGGACCAGGACCCATTCCTTGGACTTGCCCCGGCCCGATTGCATGGCGTTGGGTGCAGGCCGGAAGATACGTGCCGTCATCACTTCCTCATCGGTCGTCTCGTCGCGCCTCAGACCGGAAAAGCCTCACGACTTCTCCTCAAGGCGCTTCAGTGGTCGGGGCAGAGTGATTCGAACACTCGACCCCCGGTTCCCAAAACCGGTGCTCTACCAGGCTGAGCTATACCCCGAACTCCAGCCATCCGTTATCCGCAGTCGCGGCAAAGAGCAAGGCTCGGGAGCCGCTTATGGCAAGCAGTTGACGGCGGCGGCGCCAATCCTCACACAGGGACATGGTTGATCTCGGTAAGCCCTGGCCGCTTGGCCTCAATCGGCGCAATGCCCTGTGGTTCGCGCTCGGATTCGCGGTGCTGATCGTCCTCCTCCACGTGCTCGACCGTCCGCTTTCGGTGCTGGGCGGGCAGGTGCCGCCCGAGGCTCGGCAGGTGTTCCGCTGGATTACCCGCTGGGGCATGTCGGACTGGGTTCTGTACCCCACCTTCTTCGCCTGGCTGCTGGCCTGGCTCGTCAGCCTCGTGACCCGCGAGAAACTCAAGGCGGCCCTCGGGGAACTCGCCGCGGCGTCGGGCTTCGTTTTTGCGGGCGTCGCATTTCCCGGCGCCATCTCGGCTCTGCTGAAGCGCTTCATCGGTCGCGGACGACCGGAGACCTGGACAGCCGAGGCCCCGCTCGCCTTCCGGCCCTGGAGTTGGGGTGCCTACGATTGGCAGAGTTTTCCGTCCGGCCACGCCACGACTTCCTTCGCCCTTGCCGCCGTGATTGCCTTCCTCTGGCCGCGTGCCTTCTGGTTCGCGCTGGTGCTCGCGGGTACGATCGCTGCCTCGCGCGTCATCCTGGGGGAGCACTATCCCACCGATATCACGGCCGGCGCCGTGCTCGGCGTGCTGGGCGCCTATGCCGTGCGGGCCTTCTTTGCCAGCCGCGGCTGGCTGTTCCGGCGCGAGGACGGGCTGACGGTGCGCCAGCCCTTCACGCATATCCCCGCGCTGTTCAGGAATTGACGCTGCGATAGCGCTCGAGCGCGGCGGACATGTCGGCCTTGAGATCGGCGAGATCCTCGAGCCCGACGTGAATCCGGAACAGCTGGCCGGCATCCGTCCACGGCACGGCCGTGCGGATATTGCTGGGGTTGAACGGGATGCAGAGGCTCTCGTAGCCACCCCAGGAATAGCCCATGCCGAACAGTTCGAAGCCATTGACCATGGCGGCGACGGCATCGCGGGTGCGCTGCTTCAGGCGCACCGTGAACAGGCTTCCCGAGCCGGTGAAATCACGCGCATAGATGGCGTGGTCCGGGTTCGAGGGCAGGGCAGGGTGATATACCTGCTCGACTTCCGGCTGCTGTTCCAGCCACGCCGCGAACGCCAGGCTCTGGGCGTGGTGATGCTTCATCCGAACCCCGAGGGTCCGCATGCCGCGCAACGTGAGGTAGGCATCGTCGGGAGAAATGGTGACGCCGAGGATGCGGTGCGTCCGCTTCAGTTTCGGCCACAGCTTCTCGTTGGCCGAGACGGTGCCGACCATGGCATCCGAGTGGCCGACGAACATCTTGGTCGCGGCATGCATCACCATGTCGGCGCCGAGCTTGAGTGGATTGTGATAGAGCGGCGTCGCCCAGGAGTTATCGACGATCACCGTAACGTCGCGCTCGTGGGCCGCCTTCACGATGGCCGGCAGGTCCTGCATCTCGAAGGTCAGCGAGCCCGGGCTCTCGACGAATATGGCCTTGGTCTTTTCCGTGATCAGCCCGGCAATCCCGGCGCCGATGCGCGGGTCGTAGTAGCGGACGGTGACGCCGAAGCGGCTCAGTCCCTCGCTCGAAAACGTCCGCGTCGGCTCATAGGCAGAATCGGTGACGAGGATCTCGTCGCCCGCCGATGCCGCAGCCAGAAGCGCCGTCGACACTGCCGACAGTCCGGACGGGCAGCAGACCGTACCTGCCGCTCCCTCGAGCTCGCTCACGAGGCTCGCCAGCGCGAGGACAGTCGGGTTGTCGTTGCGCCCGTAGCGATAGGTCGCCTTGTAGTTTTCGAGCTCATCCAGCGTTTCGAACAGGATGGTCGAGCCGCGAAACACCGGCATGTTGACGTAGCCAAGATGCTCCGCCGAAGCGCGTCCGCCATGCGTCAGGATGGTCTCGGGGCTCACGGTTTTCCCGCTTTTCCCAGTCTTTTCAGTCATTTCACGCCCTGCTCAAATCTCAGTCAGTGGAGGCAGTTGAACAAAAAACAGTCAGGTTTGCTGCCCCAATCCGGCCATAGAGCTTGACGCAACCACCAATTGCCGCTTCGATGGATATCAGCATCACTCCCGCCAAGAAAGGCGGAGGTGCCGCCGGAAAACAGGCTGGGGCCAGTCTTTCCGGACGAAACAGGGTCAGGAAACAAGGTAAAATCAATGATCAAATCGCTTCTCTCCGTCGCGCTGCTGGCAGGCCTGGGGCTTACTGCCACGGCTGCGCACGCGCAGACGGCGGCTTCTGCCACGCTCGACGCCATCAAGGCTAAGGGCTACGTGCAGTGCGGTGTGACCGGTGGCGTGCCGGGCTTCTCGGCGCCCGACGCCAACAACAACTGGACCGGCCTCGAAGTTGACTATTGCCGTGCGCTCGCCGCGGCGATCTTCAACAATGCCGATTCCGTGCGCTACACCCCGCTGACCTCGCAGGAGCGCTTCACGGCTCTCTCCGCCGGTGAAATCGACGTGCTGAGCCGCACCACGACCTGGACCATGAGCCGCGATACCCAGCTGGGCATCAGCTTCGTCGGCACCATGTTCTATGACGGCCAGGGCTTCATGGTCCGCAAGGCTGACGGCATCACCTCGGCTCTCGAGCTGAGCGGCGCCGCCATCTGCATCGAGTCCGGCACCACCACCGAACTCAACGCCGCCGACTACTTCGCTGCCAACAACCTCGAGTTCAACACCGTCGTGTTCGTCGACCAGGACGAAGTGGTGAAGGCCTACGAAGACGGCCGCTGCGACGTGTACACCACTGACTCGTCGGCTCTCGCCGCCGAGCGTTCGAAGCTCGCCGCTCCCGATGAGCACATCATCCTGCCCGAGATCATCTCCAAGGAGCCGCTCGGCCCCGTGGTGCGTGCTGGCGACAGCGGCTGGTTCAACCTCGCCCGCTGGACCTACTTCGCGCTGCTCGAAGCCGAAGAACTCGGCGTGACCTCGGCCAATGTCGACGACATGCTCGCTTCGGACAATCCGGCGATCAAGCGCCTGCTCGGCGTCGAAGGCGACTTCGGCACCCCGATGGGGCTGACCAAGGATTGGGCCTACCAGATCATCAAGCTGGTCGGTAACTACGGCGAGATCTATGAGAAGCACGTCGGTCCCGCGACCCCGATCGGGCTCGCCCGCGGTCTGAACGCGCTGTGGAAAGACGGCGGCATCCAGTACTCGCCGCCGATCCGCTAAGGATTGTTGCAGCCCGGCGCCCTGAGCGGCGCCGGGCTGTCCGCTTTCCGGGCCGCCTGGCGGGGCGCCGGAACTCCAAGTTTATCTCCTGGGCAGGGGAGACACGCGGCCTATGGCTTCCATCGGAACGGCGCAACCGGCGCCGACTCGAAGCTTTTCCTTCAATGACCCCGTAGTTCGCGGTGTCTTCTACCAGATCGTCGTGGCGGTACTGGTGGTGTTGTTCCTGGTCTGGATCGTCAACAATACGGCGGCCAACCTCCACGCGCAGAACAAGACGTCCGGCTTCGACTTCCTGTGGAAGACGTCCGGTTTCGACATCAGCTTCTCGCTGTTCCCGTTCGATCGCACCTCGTTCTACTGGGAGGCCTTCCTTGTCGGCCTGACCAATACGATCCTGGTCGCGCTGATCGGTATCTTCTTTGCGACGATCCTCGGCTTCACCGTCGGTATCGCGCGGCTGAGCTCGAACTATCTGATCCGCTCGCTGGCGACCGTCTACGTCGAGACGATCCGCAACATCCCGCTGCTGCTGCAGCTGTTCTTCTGGTACTTCGCGGTGCTGAAGGCGATGCCGGCCGTCCGTGACTCCATCGCGCTGCCGCTCGACATCTTCATCAACCAGCGCGGCCTGTTCGTGCCCAAGCCCGTGCCCGACGATGCCTTCTCTTGGGTGTGGCTCGCGCTTGCAGTCGGCATCGCGGCGTGGATCGGCATCCGCTACTGGGCCAAGGCCCGGCTCGAACGGACCGGCCAACGCTTCCCCGTGTTCCTGTCCGGCCTAGCTCTCACGGTCGTCCTCGTCGCCGTCGTCTGGTTCGCCGTCGGCGCCGAAGTGGCGTTCGACCCGCCGGTGCTCAACCGCTTCAATTTCCGCGGTGGCCTCGAACTGCCGCCCGAGCTCGTGGCGCTCGCCTTCGGCCTCACCATCTATACGGCCTCCTTCATCGCCGAGACGGTGCGCGGCGGCATCCAGTCGGTCAGCCACGGGCAGACCGAGGCCGCGCAGGCCCTCGGCCTCAAGGAGAACGACCGGCTGCGGCTGGTGATCGTGCCGCAGGCGATGCGGGTGATCATTCCCCCGCTGACCAGCCAGTATCTCAACCTCACCAAGAACTCGTCGCTCGGCGCCGCCATTGGCTATCCGGAGCTCGTCAACGTGTTCACCGGAACGACGCTGAACCAGACCGGTCGCGCCATCGAGGTGATCGCGCTCACCATGCTGGTCTACCTCGTGCTGTCGCTTTCGACCTCGGCGCTGATGAACTGGTACAACGCCCGCGTGGCGCTGGTGGAACGGTAGGAGCCGGCCGATGACAGATTTTGCCTTCGTCCGCTCCGACATGTCGCCGTCGAAACCGGCGCCCGTGCGCACCAGCGGCCTTACCGCCTGGCTCCACAAGAACCTGTTCGCCACCCCGAGCGACACGATTCTGACGATCATCGCCCTGGCGTTCCTCGCCTGGATCATCCCGGCGCTCTACGGCTTCCTCGTCGGCCGCGCGGTGTTCCCGGGCGGCACGGTCGAGCAGTGCCGGGTCGAGAATGTAGGTGCCTGCTGGGCCTATATCGCCAGCGAGATCGAGTTCTTCATCTACGGCTTTTATCCGATGGCCGAATACTGGCGGCCGAACGTGGTGTTCGCGCTGCTCGCCATTCTCGGCATCCCGCTGCTGTGGCCGAGTGCGCCGTACAAGGTGTTCAACGCCATCGTCTTCTTCGTGCCGTTTCCGATCATCTCGGTGATCCTGCTGTCGGGCGGCATGTTCGGCCTGCCGTACGTGCCGACCGAACAGTGGGGTGGCCTGCTCGTCACGCTCATCATCTCGGTGGTCGGCATCTGCTGCTCGATGCCGCTCGGCATCCTGCTTGCGCTCGGCCGGCAATCGAAGCTCCCGGTGATCAAGACGCTCTGCGTGGCGTTCATCGAGCTGATCCGCGCCGTGCCGCTGATCACCGTGCTGTTCATGGCATCGATCATGCTGCCGCTGTTCATGCCGCAGGGCACGACGGTGGACAAACTGCTCCGCGCCCTCGTCGGCGTGACGCTGTTCTCGTCGGCCTACATGGCCGAAGTGGTACGTGGCGGCATGCAGGCGATCGGTCGCGGCCAGTATGAAGCTGCGGCTGCGCTCGGCCTCGGCTACTGGCGGCGGATGGGCTTCATCATCCTGCCCCAGGCGCTCAAGCACGTGATCCCGGGCATCGTGGGCAACTTCATCTCGCTGCTCAAGGACACGTCGCTTGTCTATATCGTGGGCATGAAGG